>Ga0209123_1001589_pt1 | contig 21831 bp, 17 predicted proteins | sample BarGraIncu00431A_FD_184500 | JGI IMG/M metagenome (GOLD analysis project Ga0209123, IMG submission 184500) | Arctic peat soil microbial communities from Barrow, Alaska, USA - Barrow Graham LP Incubations 004-31A (SPAdes) (version 2) | ecosystem: Environmental > Terrestrial > Soil > Wetlands >... | reverse complement strand
CTATTTACGAAGGGACTTCACAGTTACAGGTTGTTGCGGCCATCCGCCACGTAACCACCGGTAACTACCTGAAAATAATTCGTGATTACGATGCTCAGCCAATTAATCCTGAATTCACTTCGCTGCGCAAACGCCTGCAGATTATGACTAATCTGTTCGAAAATGCTGTTATCCGTGTAAACGAAACTAAAAATCAGGAATACCTTGATTTCCAGGCACGTCGTTTGGTTGAAATGGCAGGTCATATTATTATGAGTTACCTTTTACTTATCGATGCTTCACGCGATACGGAAGATCAATTCCGCAAATCAGCCGAAGTTTATCTGAACTATGGTGAAGTGGAAGTTCGTCGTCATGCAGCATTTATCAAGAAATTTGAAGTTGCTAACGTGGATGTTTACAAAGTAAAATAATATTAGATATATGATAGAAACGCCTCTTAGGATTAAAATCTAATGAGGCGTTTCTTATGTTAATTCTATTTGTATTTCCCTTCCAATTTCAATTGGTCAATAAATCTTTCCCACGCAGCAGCACGTTTCAATTTATTTAGTGATCTCAGAGAAGTAGTTCCAATGTTATCTATCCATTCAGGATAACCATCATTAAAATAATACTTTCCGTCATTTAAATTATGATTTAGCACCAAATCATTGACTATGGATGACATTATGTTTGAAGTCAGTCTGAAGCTGAAAAGAGAATCAGTGTCATGATAACATGTAAGGCTTAAATAATTCTTTAGCTTCGAAACGGTCACAGAATCAGAAAAGATAAGTTCAGCAGATAATGGATTATAAGATTTTATATCATTGGAAGTAAAAACAACTGTATTGTTTTTATACGTAGACGAATACGTATTTGCATCTTTAAAAGTTAATTCTGATGCAGATATGTCTTTTAAACTCTCGCATGACATAAAGAATAATGCAAAATAGATTGTCAATGCCAGATAAATACTTACTTTCATGATTTATTAATTTAAAATAAAAGTAATAGGATAAATTGTAATGCAAATATACAAATTGTTTAATCAACTTTCAGTGATATGTTTAATTATGATATGCAATACATTTTTTCTTTTTACTTTTGTATAGAATTTAATCTTAATAAAATGCTATGAGAATTAATCAACTAATAATTCTTCTTTTTGTCTCGAGTTCATTAATGTTTGCAGTAAATCCGGTCGGAGATTTTGTAAATAATAAATTGTTGGTAAATGCCAATATCAGCTTGCTTGTCAAAGATTTAAATAGCGGAAAAACACTTTATGATTTCAGATCCAAAAACAGTACCGTTCCTGCTTCGACCATGAAATTAGTGACTACGGCAACTGCCTTGGAACTACTTGGACCCGATTTCCATTTTGAAACCAAACTCGAAATAGATGGAAAGATTGATAATCAAGGAGTTTTGAATGGCAATTTAATAATCAGAGGTGGTGGAGATCCAACGTTGGGTTCTGAGAAGTTAGGTGATCCTGATTTTTTGAATAAATGGATATTAGAAGTAAAAAAAGCAGGCATTTCCAAAATAAAAGGTCAAATCATTGCAGATGCTGGATTGTACAACGAAGAAGGAGTTAATCCATTCTGGACATGGGAAGATATTGGAAATTATTATGCTGCAGGTGTTTATGGAATTTCATACCTTGATAATAGTTGTCGTGTGTTTTTTAGATCGGGCAATGTAGGTACTACACCTGAAATAATTCGAATTAATCCAGTAATTCCGGGTCTTACTTTTGAAAATCACTTACTAAGCACTAAAATTGGTTTTGATAGTTGTTATTTCTACGGAGCTCCACATTTAAATCTCAGGTCCATTTATGGTGAAATTCCTGCTAACCGCGTTGAATTTTCCGTTAAATGCGATATTCCTAATCCTGCATTATTGTTGGCTCAAGACTTAACTAAAGTTCTAATTGAAAATAAAATTGATGTTGTTGGTCAGGCATCAGATATTGTTCCAGCTAAGTATACAAGTAAAATTATATTCAGTCATTTATCACCTCCATTAAGTGAAATTGTAAAAGAAACTAATATTAAAAGTAACAATCATTATGCTGAACAAATTTTCCGGTATCTTGCTTTGAAGGATAATTCAATAGCATCAACTGCTGGTGCAATAAAAGTTATAAAATCATTTTGGAATTCGAAGGGACTTGATGTTGACCAATTGTATCAATACGATGGTTGTGGATTGTCACCTTTGGATGCAGTTTCGGCAGAATTTTTTGTGGATTTATTAACTTATATGAGAACGAAAAGTCAAAATAAAGAAGTTTTTTTCAACTCTTTACCTGTTTCGGGCGAAACTGGAACATTAGTTGATTTCCTTTCAAAATCGACATTACAAGGGAAAGTTCACGCTAAAAGCGGCACCATAGCACGAGTGAAATGTTATGCCGGTTTCATAGATATTAAAGGAAAAAATTATGTTTTTGCTGTTATGGTTAACAATGCAAACGGCAATTCTAAAGCAGTCACAAAAAAAATAGAAGATTTTCTTTTGAAAATTTCAACAAGTCCAAAACGACTAAAAAAAAGTAAATTGAAATGAATTGTTATATTAAAGAAACACAATCAACTAACATTTTACTTTGGAAAATGTTTCATGAAAAATCCTTACCAGAAGGTTTTGTTCTATATACCGATTTTCAAACTGCGGGAAAAGGACAAAATGGTAATTTTTGGGAATCACAAAAAGGGAAAAATTTACTTTTTAGCATGATTTTATACCCAAAGCATATTCCTATTGATCAATTATTTTTACTTTCACAATTGGTATGTATAGCCATAAAAGAAGCATTGGAAAAATATATATCAGACATAACTGTAAAATGGCCTAATGATATTTATTGGAATGACAAAAAAATTGCAGGCATTTTAATTGAAAATTCACTTCAAGGAAATAAAGTTAAAGCTGTTGTAATTGGTATTGGAGTGAATATTAATCAGTTGAATTTTGTAAGCAATGCTCCAAATCCAGTTTCGATGCAACAGATTATTGGAAAATCATTCAAAAGAAATAATTTACTTAATATAGTTTCTCAAAATATCTTAAATTTATACACTAATTTTGATCTGGAAAAAATACGTCACCAATATGTGGAGTCATTATATAGAATGAACGGATTTCATATATACAAAAGTGAGAACATTTTATTTAACGCTAAAATAAATGAAGTCAGACCGGATGGACAATTGATACTCGAAACTGAGAATGGGGAATTAAGAGGATTTTATTTTAAGGAGGTACAATATATTAACTAAAAAAGCTGCTGTCCTTAAGGCTAGCAGCTTTTTTACTTTAGAGAATTTGAAGGTTTTATTCCGCTTGTGGTTTTTCTTCACGTGGAGGACGTGGCATCAACGCTTTGCGGGAAAGTTTGAATTTACCGGTCTTTTGATCGATCTCCAACAATTTCACATCAATCATATCGCCTTCTTTTATTCCGGCCTGATCCATGGTTTCAATGCGTTTCCAGTCTATTTCAGAGATATGAAGCAACCCTTCTTTGCCCGGCATAAATTCAACAAATGCACCGTAAGGCATAACCGATTTTACTTTCGAAGGATAGGTTTCGCCAATTTCAGGTATAGCAACAATGCCTTTGATTTTAGCAATGGCTGCATCGATAGCTGCTTTATTGTTTGCTGCAATTTCTACGCGACCCTGGTCACCTTGTTCTTCAATAGTAATGATGGCACCTGTTTCAGCCTGCATGTTTTGAATAATTTTTCCACCAGGTCCGATGATTGCACCGATCATTTCTTTCGGAATGTACATGGCCACAATGCGAGGAGCATTTGGTTTCATTTCGGAACGTGGAGCAGCAAGCGTTTCCTGAATTTTACCCAGAATATGCATACGACCTGCTTTCGCCTGGCTCAATGCTGTTTCCAGAATTTCGTACGAAAGCCCGTCCACCTTGATATCCATTTGAGTAGCCGTGATACCGTCTTTTGTTCCGGTTACTTTGAAGTCCATATCGCCTAAGTGATCTTCGTCACCCAGGATATCCGAAAGAACAGCGAAATTTTTTCCTTTATTTTCAGAAATAAGTCCCATGGCAATACCAGAAACCGGTTTCTTTATTTCAACACCTGCATCCATCAACGCCAATGTTCCAGCACAAACCGTAGCCATTGAAGACGAACCGTTTGATTCTAAAATATCGGAAACCACACGTACAACGTAAGGATAGTTTTCAGGAAGCATATTTTTCAAAGCACGGAGAGCCAAATTACCATGACCCACTTCGCGACGACCAACACCACGTGAAGCGCGGGCTTCGCCGGTAGAGAACGGTGGGAAGTTATAGTGCAACAAGAAACGTTCTTTGCCACGAATCAATGCTTCGTCAACCAGTTTCTCATCCATTTTGGTACCCAAGGTAACCGTAGTCAACGATTGAGTTTCACCACGGGTGAAGATAGCCGAACCATGCGTTCCGGGTAAATAATCCACTTCCGACCAAATATGACGGATTTCAGTAGTCTTCCGACCATCGAGGCGTTTGCCTTCGTCCAAAATAGAACGGCGCATAGCTTCTTTTTCAACTTCGTGGTAATATTTGCTGATTAATCCTTTTTTAGCAGCTACTTCTTCAGGATCGAGACCGGCAATATATTCAGCTTTTACGGCTTCGAAGTTTTCAGCACGTGAGTGTTTGTCGGTATTACAAGCCGTAGCCAGTACATACGCTTTATCGTAGGTTTTTGCCCAAACATCTTTTTTCAGATCTTCGTCTTTTTCTTCGTGATTGTAGGTGCGTTTTACTGTTTTACCAGCTGCTTCCATCAATTCAATCTGAGCCTGACATTGAACTTTGATTGCTTCGTGAGCCACTTTCATAGCGTTCAATAAATCTTCTTCGCTCACTTCTTTCATTTCGCCTTCCACCATCATGATGTTGTCAATGGTAGCAGCCACCATGATTTCCATGTCGGCTTCGGCCAATTGAGCAAAAGTAGGATTGACAACGAACTGGCCATTGATACGAGCCACACGGCATTCGGAAATTGGTCCGTTGAAAGGCACATCTGAAACTGCCAAAGCAGCAGAAGCAGCCAAACCGGCCAATGCATCAGGCATATCAATACCATCGGCAGAGAACATGGTTACGGTAACAAAGGTTTCAGCATGGAAATCATCGGGGAACAACGGGCGCAAGGCACGGTCAACGAGGCGTGAAACTAAAATTTCGTAATCGGAAGCGCGGCCTTCGCGACGTAGAAAACCACCGGGATAACGGCCAGAGGAGGCGAATTTTTCTTTATAGTCAACCGAAAGCGGCATAAAATCCGTTCCCGGCACAGCGTCTTTGGCCGAACATACAGTGGCCAACAACATGGTATCGCCCATGCGAACCATTACAGATCCATCGGCCTGTTTAGCCAATTTTCCTGTTTCAATAGAAATGGTACGACCATCACCCAATGTGATAGTTTTTGTAACTACATTCATAAAATTACTTTTTTCTTTTTAAACGTCTAAATTTCGGGCACAAAGATACAATATTTTTTGCAAATAAGGATGAAGTGGACACTAAATTAGGCTCTGTAAATTTGAAGTTCTATTGTTAAGCCCTATTTCGATTCATATAAATAAAATTGAAGATCAATTTGTGATTGTTTCACAACTAAAAGCTATCTTTGTATAAATAAAATTATTGAAATATCATGTATAAAATTTTGTCAATTAATCCTGGTTCTACTTCAACCAAATTTGCAGTTTATGAGGATGAAACATTAATTTGTCTGCACACTATCCGGCATTCAGCAGAAGATTTGAAACCTTATAAAACCTTATTTGATCAGTTTGAATTTCGCAAGAATCTGATGTTAGAATATTTAGAAAAAGATGGCATAGATTTGACTGATTTATCAGCAGTGGTTGGTCGTGGAGGGATGGTACGACCGTTGGAATCAGGTGTTTATAAAGTGAATGAAAAAATGATCAGCGATTTAAAATCACATCATACGGCAGAACACGCAAGTAATTTAGGAGGAATTATCGCTCTCGAGATTGCTCAAAACATTCGAGATTGTCAGGCATTTATTGCAGATCCGATTGTAGTTGATGAATATCAGGATGTAGCGCGCATAAGTGGTTTGCCTCAAATACCAAGAAAATCACAATTTCATGCTCTGAATCATAAAGCAATTGCTCGTAAATATGCTGCCGCAAATGGTACAACCTATGAAAAACTAAAATTAGTAGTTGCACATTTAGGTGGCGGTATATCTGTTGCTGCTCACAAATATGGGAAAGTGATAGATTCAAATCAGGGTTTGGATGGTTATGGCCCATTTTCACCTGAACGTGCCGGTACTTTAGATGCAGGACAATTGGTGGATATGTGTTTCAGCAAAAAATATTCACATGAAGACATAAAAAAAATGTTAGTTGGGAATGGTGGTTTGATGGCACATCTTGGTATAAATGAGGAACTTGTTGCTGAAAAAAAAGCAGTAATGGGTGACGAAAAAGCGACTTTAGTTTTGGAAGCAATGGCATATAATGTGGCTAAAGAAATTGGCAGTATGTTAGCAGTTTTGCACGGCGAAGCCGACGCTGTAATTCTTACTGGGGGAATTGCATATAGTTTATATATTGTGGAATATATAAAGAAAATGATTTCGCCTATGGTTAAAGTAGCTGTTTATCCCGGTGAAGATGAAATGGAAGCACTCGCTATGAGTGGATTACGAGTATTGAGAGGGGAAAAAAGTAAAGAGTATTAATATCATAATTTAAAAATAGTATCAATCATGAAAAAGTCATTCCTGCTAATACAAATTGTATTATTATCAGTAATTAGTATTTCTGCCCAGACTGTCAAAAAAAAATCCAGCATACTGAAAGATGTTTATAGTGGTGCATTTAAAATAGGATGTTCTGTGAATAATGCTATTGTTCAGGGTACTGACTCTGCTTCACAGCGAATCATACTTAAACAGTTCAATTCAATCACTCCCGAAAATGTTTTAAAAGCAGAAACGGTTAATCCAAGACCGGGAGTTTGGAATTTTGCCCAAGGCGATGCTTATGTAAAGTTTGGTGAAGATCACAATATGTTTACAATAGGACATACTTTGATTTGGCACAACCAAACACCTGATTGGTTTTTTAAAGATGAAAAGGGAAATCCAAAAACGCACGATGCAATGGTTGAACAGATGAGAAGTTACATCGAAAAAGTTGCTGGTAGATATGCAGGTCGTATAAAAGCTTGGGATGTGGTTAATGAACAGATAGACAACGATGGTTCGTATCGACAAACAACCTGGGTAAAAGGCATCGGGAACGGTGATGAACTTGTGAAACTGGCTTTTAAATTTGCTAGTCAATATGCTCCTGGAACCGAATTATACTACAATGATTTTAATGTTTGGCGTCCATCTAAACGTGATGGTATTGCCCGTTTAGTGAGAATGCTTAAAAAAGAAGGTATTCGAATTGATGGAGTTGGAATACAAGGACATTGGGGTTTGGATTATCCGAAAAATGAATATATTGAAGCTGCAATTGATACTTTTGCAACTCTGGGCGTTAAGGTAATGATTACCGAATTGGATGTTGATGTTCTCCCGTTGACAAAAGAAGGTCAGATTATTGGCCAAGGAATGAGTGATCCACAGTTTCAGCTCGAAGAATTCAAAACATTCTTTGACCCTTACAAAAAAGGACTTCCAGCTGAAGTTGACAAACAACTTGCTGACCGCTATGCCGAATTATTTGGAATATTCTATAAAAAACGCGATAAAATTGATCGAGTTACAGTATGGGGACTTCATGATGGAATGTCATGGAAAAACGATTATCCAATACCACGAAGGACAAATTATCCTTTATTATTCGATAGAAATAAAAAACCAAAACTTGCATTTGATGCCGTTTTAAGTGTGCCTTTGAAAAAATAAATCCATAAATATTCAATATCCTAAGAATTAGGTTAGGGTTAATGTTAGACGCAGTTCCGTGAATTCTACCAACAAGTGCTATGGAGTTAAAAGTACATGCTATGGAGAATAAATAATGTGCTGTAGAGTCTCAGCTGCGTATTCTCAATTAACTTTCCCTTTTTCCATCCATCAGCAGGGTTACTGCTTCGTTTAGTGAACCGGCACGTGTTATGGCGCCTGAATTGACAAAATAGATTTCGTCGGCACTTTCGATGGTGTTCATGCGATGTGCAATGATAATGCGGGTGGTGCTTTTGGGCAATTTGCGCAGGATTTCGTCGAGCAATTGTTCGGTAACTGTGTCGATATTGGCCGTTGCTTCATCGAGAATCAGCAGATCAGGACGACGGATTACTGCACGAATAAAAGCCAGAATTTGTTTTTGGCCAAGGCTGATTCCTTCGCCGGTGGAATTGATTTGTGCATCGAGTCCGCCATCAAAGCGTTCCAATAACCCATCCAACCCAACTTCTTTTAGTTCGTTCATCAGTTCATCATTCGAAAGCTCGTCGAAACAAGCATTTCCATACAAAATATTATCGCGCACTGTTCCGGTAAACAGAAACGGTTCCTGCAAGATAAAACCGATTTTGGCGGTTCGATCATTTGCATTTAGAGAACGGATGTCCACACCATTAAGAATAATTTGTCCTGAGTTTGGATCGTAAAGCCGTGCCATTAGTGAAGCCGTGGTTGTTTTACCGCCACCGGTTGGACCCACAAACGCATAGGTTTTGCCGCGCTCCAAATCAAAGTTTACATTTTTCAAAATATCTTTTCCGGGAACGTAAGCAAAAGTAACGTTGCGGAACGACATTAGGTACGGCATATCTTCTTTCTTTTTAGATGGGATTACGGTGAGGTTATTTTGCTGTACCAGAATTTGCGAAATACGGTCCCAACCGGCCAGCGCCACCTGAAAGTTTGCCCACAACGCAGCAATCTGACGAAGTGGATTGTAGAACTGGGCAATATAGGCTAAAAAACTAATCAGCAAACCGACTGAAAACTGTCCGACTGCAATGAGATAAATCCCAAACGACAGCACAACGAGTTGTCCGATATTGGATGAAAAGCCGTAAACCGGTGTGAAAACATTATTTGCAATTCCGGCACGTATTGCACTTTTATAATTATCGGTATTGGCTTCTTCGAATTTCTTACGGAAATAATCGCGGCGGTTGAAAGCAACGATGACCTTGAAATTGTTAAGGCTTTCCTGAATTTCGGCACTCAGATTACCTGTGCTTTTCATATTAATGGCGTTGCGATTTTTTACCCAAGGAGAAACCCACTGTGTGAAAACCCAAAGCACCAGGGCAGGAGCAAGGGCTGCCATGGCCAGCTTTACGTTGATGGAGAACAGAAAAATACCTGCGCCAATCATGGTGAAAATGCTGCTCATGAATTGAACTAACGACTGCGAAAAGAACTGGTTTATTTTGTCGGTGTCGTTATTTACACGAGAAATAAGGTCACCGGCTTTGTTTTGAGTAAAGAAATCTATCGGCAATTCCTGTAACTTATTGAAAACGGTATTCCGCAGATTATACAACATTCGTTGTCCGACACGTCCCATTAATTGTGCCTGCGTATAACCGCTTACCAACGCCATGCAAAAAACCACAAACAGAATTATGGAATACTTAATTACGCCATCGTATTGGTGTGTCACCACGAATTTATCGACCGCATGTCCCATTAAATACGGTGCCACCAGGTTCAATCCCGAATTGATGAAAATGAATATCATGGCAATGTAGAGGTTTTTACGCTCTTGTCCCACAAGTGTCATCAGCCGTTGAAGAACGACTTTGGTGGTCACTTTTTCGACAGGCTGAAATACGCCGCCACGTCCCCGGTTTAGATTATAGCTCATAATGATTTGTGCTGCGTTGTGAATTAAAAATCTGCACGTATTCTGGACTGGTTTTCATCAATGTTTCGTGCGTTCCGGTTGCGAGAATTTCGCCTTCTTCCAACAGAATAATCTGTCCGTAATTCTCCACTGAAGCAATTTTTTGCGTAACCGAAAGTAAAGTCAAATCGGGATAATTTCGTTGAACATTATCGAGAATTTTTTGCTCGGTTTGTGGGTCAACACGTGCGGTGAAATCATCAAGCAACAATATTTTCGGATTCAGTGCCAATGCCCGCGCCAACATAATGCGCTGTTTTTGTCCACCCGAAAGACTTGTTCCGCGTTCGCTGACAATGGTGTCCAACCCTTGCGGAAGCAAATCGACAAAATCTTTTAATTCGGCTGTTTCAATGGCTTTTGCGAGGAATTCGTCGGTTACATTTTCGTTGAAAGCAATGTTTTCTCGCAAAGTTAGGTTGAATAACACGCTATCCTGAAACACAAAACCGATTTGATGCTGAAAGGTGGTTTTATCATATTCGTTGATATCAATACCATCGAATGTGATTGATCCGGAATTTGGCTGAATAAGTCCTGTAAGCAAATTAAGCAATTGCGTTTTCCCGGCTGCTGTCGGGCCGATAATAGCAGTTCGGGTGCCGGGTTTTATGTCGAATGAAATGTTTTTCAGAACCGGTTTTTCTCCAAAGTTGACTGAAATATCCTTCATTTCCATATTTCCAAACAAAGTTGTGTTTATGGTGCCATTATCATGGGTATCCGGGGCATTGAGAACCTGAGAAATTCGTGCGTAAGAAGCTGAAGCCTGAGCAATGAAGTTGCTGATAAATCCAATCACCATAATTGGGAAAATCAACAGAACCAGATACGAACTGAACGCGGCAAAATCACCCAATGACATAGCGCCGCTAATCACGAAATGTCCGCCTAATGCCAGAATAGCCAGTGAAGCCATGTTCCCGACAAAGACAACAATCGGAATCAGGGTTGCAAACATGCGCAAGATGGATATTCCAAGGTTTTTGGCTTGTGCATTGGCATCCATGAACTTGTTGTATTCAGTGGTTTGAGCATTTACTACACGTACCAATGCTGCCGCCATAATACTTTCGTTGATAACTTTGTTGAGACGGTCGACTACTTCCCGGCTTTTTTTGAACAACGAACTCAATCTGCCGAAAACAATTGCGAAAGCGGTAATAATAACCGGAATGATAACAAGCACATTCAACGCCAGCTTCCAATCGATGGAAATCAGCAATATGCTTGCTCCGATAACAATGAAAATGGAGGATGCTAAATTAACCACCGCCATTGATACGAACATTTTCACCGAATCAACATCGGAAGTAAGATTAGTGAGCAATTTCGAAGGATTTGTCTGCTGAATAAATGAATAATGCTGGCGAGAAATTTTGTCGGTGAGTTTGGTTCGTAAATCACGCGCCACCCGCTCGGAAGCATAGGTTTGTAAAATTCCCTGCAATATGGTAAATATGAAAATGATCAGTGAAGCAACCAGAAATTCAATGATAATTTTATTGTACGAAAAATTGCCTTTTGAGAAATCGTCGATGCTGTACGATATAATTTTCGGTATCGCCAAATTAACTCCATTGCTTAGTAATGCGAATAGAATCAACCCGAAAATCATCAATTTGTACGGTTTCAACACTCCGAATATATTCGGACCTTTAGGTCTTCCGTTTTGTTTCTTGGTAGTATTTGGTTTAGCCATCAATTGTCTTTTGATAAAAACGTGCAAAGTTACTAATTACAGGGCTTACTAAATTATTGATAAGCTATAAAATAGAATGCAGGCTTGTGAAACTTTGCAAATTAAAAGGCTGGCTCGAACATGCATTGAGACAGCCTGATTATGATTTAAGAACCGTTCATTATCGGTTTATTTTTCAGCCAGAAACTCTTTTGTTTTCACTACTGTTGCAAAATAAGCATTCAGAGCTGCCAGAAAAGCATTATGAACTTCATGCGCAGGAACATTTTCGTGACCGATTTTCAACTCTTTGGTCGCGCAGGCATCGCCAATCAACGTAATGTTGAACCCAAGATCTTTGGCTGCCCGAACGGTGCTGTCAATACACATGTGGGTCATCATGCCGCAAATGACCAAATTAGTGATTTCCATTTCTTTCAGATAATCCAACAATCCGGTTTCAAGGAAACTGTTCGGACAATGTTTAACAAATAGTTTTTCGGATTCCAGCGGCTTTACATTTTCATGAATTTCAGTACCAACCGTATCAGGAAGAAAAAATGTGGCTGATGGGCTTAATGCAATGTGTTGGATGTGAATAACGGGAAGCGATTCATCCCTGAACCGGCCAAGGATACGACTCGCGTTTATACTGGCATGAAATGACCCTTCCAATGGATTTGTTCCGTTTTCGAAATAGTCGTTCTGAATATCAACGATTAGTAGTGCTTGATTCATAACTTTTTTTTGATTATTTATTCCATTCAATTGAAAAGATAATTTCATTTCTCCGACCTATAAACTGATAGGGTGGATTATATCCCAGAAACCTGAAATGTCCTATCGACTTAATTCCTTTTTTCAACAAAATGTTTCTTAATTTTTCAGAATAATATTTTAGCTTTTTGTCATTGGTATAACCTCCGAAACGAATAACTGCAGCATATTCTTCAGGAACTTCATTGATTCTAACCGACGCATCTTTTGGAGTGGGCAAATTAGTTTTATTGAAGGTAGATGGCATTACAAAACTCATGGTTGAAACAGTGTCGTTTACATCCATATGAACCGGTGAAGTCATTGAAATATGAACGGACGATTCATTATTTCCAAAAATGTAACCTGCCAGTTTTCTGAAACCGGGGTAAGATAAATCACGGTAATTATTTGCTTTGGATTCGATGGTTGCAAATGTTGCAGCGGGATAAAACCGTATTTCAAAATTCTTATCTTTTTGAATAACGGAATATTTTTGTTCTTCTGTTTTGTTGGTTGCCATAATAACAATTGATTGAATTAGAATGAAAAACAAGAAAATTATAATTAAAAATATTCTTAAAATTTTCATTGTTGTTTATTTTACAACTAAAACAAACCGTTCAATCAAAAGTTTTTTTCTGAAGAAAATAGTATTATTGAAGAATACTATAAATTAACTTTGTTAGTTTAAAACTCTCAATTAATAATTCTCTTTATTATTCTTTCAAAAATTGTGGAGCTTTTCTGAATATTGTTCCTTGTTCATAAGCATAGGCAATTTCCAGCAAAACCGGTTCACTCCAGGCTCGGCCAAAGAAAGAAATACCAACCGGCAAATCATCGATAAAACCCATTGGCACTGTAATGTCAGGATAACCGGACTGAGCGGCGGGTGACGAAGTGCCAATCTGAAAACTGTCGCCGTTGATCAAATCTGATTTCCATGCCGGACTACCTGTCGGGGCAATGATAGCATCCAGTTTGTGTTCGTTCATTACTTTATCAATTCCATTTTCACGACTCCCTTTCATCAGACTGTCGAGTGCAGCTTTGTATTCTTTAGAGTTCAGGTCGCCTTTTTTTGTAGCTTCTTCCAGATGGTGTTGATTGAAATAACGCAATTCAATCGAATCTGCTTTATTAAAAGCAATCAATTCGTCAATGTTCTTGACCTGTGCTTTGGGTCCAAGCGAACGGAAATAATTGTTCAATCCGTCTTTATATTCATATAGCATGATTTCATTTTCATATTTATCCACTTTGGCATTGGTGATTTCAGGAATTTCAATAATTTCTACACCTTGACTTTTCAGAAAACGAACAGCGCGGTTCATTAATGTGTCCACTTTGTAATTGATACCGTAAGGCGCTTTGAACAACCCGATGCGCTTGCCTTTCAGTCCGTCTTTCTTTAAAAACTGGATATAATCTTTGTAAGAATGACCGGTACTGGCGAGTGTTTTCACGTCTGTTGAATCAACTCCCGTCAATGCACCAAGACAAACAGCCACATCCCACATGGTACGTCCCATGGGTCCGGGCGTGTCTTGTGTGGACGAAATCGGAATTACTCCGGCGCGGCTTACCAATCCGACTGTAGGTTTTATTCCTACAATGCCGTTGGTTTGTGACGGACAAACAATGGAGCCATCTGTTTCGGTACCAATGGCAATCATAGTCAGGTTGGCTGAAACTGCTACCGCTGAACCTGAACTCGAACCACAAGGATTGCGACTCAGAATATAAGGATTTTTTGTTAATCCACCCAATCCGCTCCATCCACTGGTAGATAATTGTCCTCTGAAATTAGCCCATTCGCTTAGGTTTGATTTTGCAATAATAATAGCTCCTGCCTCGCGAAGTTGTTTGACAACATAACTGTCTTTCAACGGAAATGAATTCTTCAATGCCCTGGAACCCGCAGTGCAAGGCATTTTATCATGTGTATCAATATTATCTTTAATCACCACCGGAATACCAAAAAGCGGACCAAGTACTTTTTTCGATTGCTTCAATTCTTTATCCAGTTTTTCGGCGATGGCGATGGCATCAGGATTAACCAAAATGATAGAATGAAGCGAAGGTCCGTTTTTATCGATTTTTTCAATTCGATCCAAATAGACCTGAACTACTTCTTTGATGGAAAACTTACCTTCTTTGTAGCCTTGTTGTAATTGGTTGATATTCATCTCCATAAACCTAAAATTGTCTTTTGCAAAAACTGGAGTTTTAGCGAATGAAGACTGAAAAGTATATAGAAAGAAAATGAGAAACAAAACGAAATTGAAGTGTTTGTGATTCATGATATAAATGTTTTAGTTTTATCGCTCCAAAGATACACACATTTCTTAACACACCCAACAAATCTGTCATTTTTATTGACGAATAGTAAACTAAAAACGCGCAAACACAGAAAAAATCTGAATTTGCGCGTTTGCAAAAATTTGATTGATAATTAGTGCCAGGATCCAAGAATAATTCCGGCAAGTGAAAAATAAAACACATAAAACCCTGCATCAATTAAAAATAGGCGAAAACTTCGTCCAACAAAAATATAGGTAACTCCAATTGAAGTTGAAATCCACACTAAACTAATTGTTAATCCGAATATTAATCCGGTTATTGGAGTAGAATTTTTACTGATAATTATAGCCAGACCAATAACAGCAATTAAATGCAAAATCGCAGTTGTTCCAAAAATTAGTATTGGATTTCCATGGTTTTGAGAGTTATAAGATGTCTTTGAATCTTCTGTCCATTCCTTTCCAAACAATATTTTTGAATGCCAAAGAGCACCGAGTAAAAAAGATAAAATGGTGACAGCTATTACAGCTATCCAGTTGATTTCTGAGAATAAAGTTGCTAATTTCATACTTTTCTAGAATAGGTTTATTTTACTTGAAATTCTTGTTTTTAAAAGTAGAAACATCGATGATTTCTTGATTGTCATTGTCAAAAGTCACCGTTACGCTGTCGCCGGGATTTGTGACCGGAAAATCGTTTGAAATCTGGGACGAACCGATAAAGATTTTCGGATAGTTTTTCATCGTGAAATAGTAATACGTATTTCCATTTTTTACATCACCATTTATTCGGGTAATGATTGATTTGGCAGTGTTTACTACAGTTTTACTTTTGGTTTTGATCTTATTTCCCGATTGGTTGAAGGCGTTTTTATAAGCCATTAATGATTCGTTCAACGTGTTTCCTACACCGACTATGGTGTAATCTTCAATGGCCACCATGGCGTACATTTTTACTAACCCACCATTGTCTTTAAGGGTCATTACATAAGTTGGAATGTTGTTGATGTTATATGGAATTGGAGAGGATGCTGAAAAACCTTTTTCCTGGACTTTGCCTTTGGCTGAGTTTTGAGCTGCAAATTCGGTTGCTCCGCTTTGCTTGTACCAAACAGCTTTTTTAGTACGGGTATTAACTAACACGAAACCCACGGTCGATTCATCGGCACCTACTGAAGTAAGGCCGGTGTACCAATAAGCATTGTTATCCTCGCCATATACCATTGAAACCGATTCGGTGATTTTGAGTTTACCTTCGTTAGAGAAATTCCAATAACCTTTCACATAATTTCCCCAGTCATTCAATTGGTTTTCGATAAATTCTCCGGGTTGAATACGGTCCACCCATGCCGGAGTATTTTCAATTGAATATTCTTTGATTTCACCTGTCTGAGCATTTAAAATTACTACACCACGCGCATCCTCACCATTGAATCCAATGGTCTTTTTGTATTTGGTTACCACCCAATATGGTGTTCCGGCGTCATCAATTTCGAATGAATAATCGGTTAATCCTGTGTGCCAGTATCCGTTAAAATATAAATATCGTTCCAGATTATCACCAAAATAAGCTTCCGACTGGTATTTGATATATACTTTTTTACCATTGATTTCCTGAACAAGTTTTACATCGCGTTCGTTACAGGCATTTACCATAACGTAACCGTTTGTGCCCTGCATGTTTTTCTGCCATTTGAAAAAACCTGAATGCATCAGCGGTGCCACCCAATATAAATCGTTGTTCACTTTTTGAATATTGAATGTTCCCAGTGTCACCTGACTTCCAAGTGCAGATTGTGATCCGAGCACCTTATCACCCAGCAACTGTGCCAATGATTGATCAACTACCCGAATTTTTTCAATGGAAATTGGCAGCATGTGGCTCGAAAGATTCGATTCGGTTTCCACTTTACCAATCAAATTGCGATATTCGTTGGTGTGAAAAATGGGCCAACTGGTTACAATGGGCACAATAAGTATATAAACTGCCAAAATTCCAATCAGAATAAAGGAAGTTTTTCCGGGTTTTCCGAGTTTTAGCGTCGGCTGATTATTAGCACCCTGAATGACAGAAAACGGATTGTTCAATAAAATCCAAACACCGATTAATACGATAAGCAACATGGCGAATCCGGTAAAACCGAAATTAATCGTTGGCATATACATATATACCAGAATACATGCAGCAACAAGCACTAAAATAGCATTTCTGAGCTTTTTCATTTTTGATTGAATTATTAAATTTGTTGGAGAGCGTAAAGATACAATCCAAATTTCAATTAATGATATTTTTAGAAAACTTTTGCTTTTTATCCCTGAAATAAAATAAATCAGACTGAACATTTGAATTTATTCAGTCTGATTTGATTGGTTGTTGGGCAATTTATTACTTTGCTCTCATTTTATTGTTTTTGGGTTCGTGGGTCAGTTCTGCGAGTCCCAATTTTTCCATCAACGGAGGAACATACATGCCAAATCTTCCGCGAAGTCCTTTTTTAAGTCCGTACCATCCGCCCACCGGATTGTTTTCCGATTGTCCCCAGGCTTCAACCGTTCCTTCTTTTACCTTTTTTTGTTCGTCGGCGCTTCCAAGTTCCATCCAGTCGCCGTGAAGTTGGAGCATTGTTTGTAAATCACTTAAACAGCGATAATCATAGAGTAAAGTCGTTGTGCCAACCACACAAACAATAACTTCTTTGCCATCTCTTACGTCTTTATACATTTCATATTCCGACGTTAATGGTGGAGTTTTCAGTTTCCACGGATTTTCTTTTGTGCCTTCAGTTGCCATAATTTTATTGATTTTTGAATTAATTATAATCAAGTTAAACAAAAATAGCAAGAAATAGTTCAGAAAATGTGAGGAGTAAATAAACTTAATTTTTTCGATATTTGAATACGCTATAAGAAACTATTTAGTAGACTTCATATCTTCAATCATTTTAATGATTTTATCCAGTTTCTCCACTTCAATGTTTTTCAACAAAATGGCTAATGCTTCAATTTCCTTTTTTGCATCCACATTCGTTTTGTAATCTTCTTCAGCATGCATTCTGTCCCGTTCATTTTGTCTGTTTTGCGACATCATGATGATGGGTGCAGCGTATGCGGCCTGTGTTGAAAACAACAGGTTGAGCAGGATAAATGGATATACATCCCAATGATACATAAACCCAATGAGATTTAATGCCATCCAAATTATAACTAATACCGTTTGGATGATTATGAAATTCCAGGATCCCATCCCTTTTGCCACTGAATCGGCTATGCGATTACCAAAACTCATTGATTCTGCATGTCTTGCATGCCAGTTTTTTTTGATTTCCATTTGTTGTTTTATTGAAAGATTTATGACTTAATCGCTTTGGAAGTTTGAAAATATGATTCTAACAGTGTGAATCGGTAGGCAAAAATACGTTTTACTTTTTTATTTACAAACAATTTACCCGCAATTTTTCCAACTATCCATTTCCCAATGTCATAATGGAGAATATCGGTCATAACAACACCACCTTCAACAGCTTTGAAGTGATGTTCATGATGCCAGATTCGATATGGACCTTTTCGCTGTTCATCCACGAAATATTCTTTTTCTTTGATATGAGTAATTTCAGTGCACCAATTGATAGGGATATTCAACATTGGTTTCAGCCGGTAATTAATCAGCAAACCGGCATACATGGTCTCCGGTAATTCGGATATAATTTCAAAAACCATATCGTTGGGTATGACTTCATTTAAGTTTTTAGGAGTGGCAAAGAATTTCCAGGCTTCGTCGAGTGAGATAGGTAGAAATTGTTCTTGTTTGAGTTTTTTCATTAGAATTTAATAAATATTCAGATTCTATTCTTATTTAATACGTAACAAAATTAGGTTATATAATGTTTTTCAAGCCAATTACCGAAATTTTTCTTTAATTCATTATCAAAATATTCGTGTAACTCAAATGAAAGTAGTAATTTTGCGGTCTCTAAGAAAATTAGATTATTAAACAATATTATGGCAGAAAAAAAATTGAATTTATTGGCTGATTTTCCACCGGTTAGCGCACAGCAATGGATGGATAAAATCACAGTCGACCTTAAAGGAGCTGACTTCAACAAGAAGCTCGTTTGGAAAACCAACGAAGGCTTCAACGTGTTGCCTTTCTATCGTGCAGAAGACATTGCTGGCTTGCAGACTAAAGATGCAGCTCCGGGTGTTTTCCCGTTTGTACGCGGAACTAAAACCGATAACGAATGGTTTGTTCGTCAGAACATCGTTGTAGAGTCAGCTAAAGATGCCAATGCAAAAGCATTGGACATTTTGTTTAAAGGTGTTACCTCACTGGGTTTCAAACTGAAAAAAGAAGAATTAAGTGCAGACTACATCGCTACTTTACTGAATGGTATTGCAGCTGATTGTGTTGAACTTAACTTCTGTATTTGTATTAGTGCAGCTGCTAACCTGGCAACTATTTTGACCGACTATTTCAAATCAAAAGAGTACGACGTTAAGAAATTGCAAGGTTCTATCAACTTCGACCCAATCAACCGCATGTTGCAAGTGGGCAAAGAATTGACCATAGAAGAAATCACTGCAAAAGCGAAAGCAACAGTCCTTGCTGCAATTGGTTTACCTTTCTACCGTGTGATTGGCGTAAATGCTACCACATTAAGCAATGGTGGAGCTTATATCGCTCAGGAATTAGGTTACGCATTGGCTTGGGGTAATGAATACCTGTCGTCATTAGTTGACGCTGGCGTTGACACTTCATTGGCTGCTAAAAAAATTAAATTCAGCTTTGGTGTAAGCGGCAACTATTTTATGGAAATTGCCAAATTCCGCGCTGCACGCTTATTGTGGGCTAATATCGTGGATGCTTACCAACCGGCTTGTAAAATAGAAGATTGCAAAAACACCGTGAACGGAATTTGCAAATGTGCTGCCAAAATGCGCATTCACGCTGAAACTTCTACTTTCAACAAAACCATTTTTGATGCTAACGTAAACATGCTTCGTACCCAAACAGAAGCTATGAGTGCAACATTGGGTGGTGTAAATTCACTTACTGTGTTGAGTTACGACTCAATTTACAAACCAACCGATGAGTTCTCTGAACGTATTGCCCGTAACCAACAATTATTATTAAAAGAAGAATGTCATTTCGATAAAGTAGCTGACCCTGCTGCCGGTTCTTATTATATTGAAACATTGACTAACGAAATTGCTGCTCAAGCCTGGAAATTATTCCTTGAAGTAGAAGATAATGGTGGTTTCTTTGCTGCTGTTACTTCTGGTTCTGTTCAACAAGCCGTTAAAGCTACTGCTGCTGCCCGTCTGAAAGCTATTTCAAGCCGTCGTGAAGTATTGTTAGGAACCAACCAGTTCCCTAACTTCAACGAAATTGGTGCTGAAAAAGTACAAATCGCAGAAACTGCCGATTGCGGTTGCTCGCACAACGGAACTGAAAAACTGTTGCCTATACGTGGAGCTGCCGAATTCGAAGCATTGCGTTTTGCAACAGAAGGTGCTGCTAAACGTCCAAAAGCATTTATGTTGACTATCGGAAGCTTGTCAATGCGTTTGGCTCGTGCTCAGTTTGCTTGTAACTTCTTTGCTTGTGCCGGTTATGACGTTGTTGATAACTTAGGTTTCTCAACAGTTGAAGAAGGTGTTGCAGCTGCCCAAAAAGCCGGAGCTGACATTATTGTTCTTTGCTCAAGCGACGATGAATATGCTGAATTAGCTCCTGCTGCATTCAAAGCTATCGACGGAAAACAAATTTTCGTAGTGGCTGGTGCTCCTGCTTGCGCTGATGATTTAAAAGCGATTGGTATCGAATACTTTGTAAACGTAAAAACCAACGTGTTAGAAACATTGAAAACCTTTAACTTACTTTTAAAAATTAGCTAAGCATGAAACCAAATTTCAAAAATATAGATATTAAAAACGTAGCTGCATCTACTGCTCAGCAGGCTGATAGTAGCTGGCTAACTGCGGAATTGATTCCGGTTAAGCCTTTTTATACAAAAGATGATTTGGAAGGTATGGAGCATTTGAACTATGCTGCAGGACTTCCTCCATACTTACGCGGACCTTACTCGGTAATGTACGCTATGCAGCCCTGGACTATCCGTCAGTATGCCGGATTCTCTACTGCTGAAGAATCAAATGCATTCTACCGTCGTAACTTAGCTGCAGGCCAAAAAGGACTTTCGGTAGCATTCGACTTGGCCACACACCGTGGCTACGATGCTGATCACGAACGTGTGGTAGGTGACGTTGGTAAAGCGGGTGTATCTATCTGTTCGGTTGAAGATATGAAAGTGTTGTTCGATGGTATTCCATTGAATAAAATGTCGGTTTCTATGACCATGAACGGTGCTGTACTTCCAATCCTTGCATTTTATATCAATGCAGGTTTGGAGCAAGGTGCAAAATTGGAAGAAATGGCTGGAACTATCCAAAACGATATTTTGAAAGAATTCATGGTGCGTAATACCTATATCTACCCACCAAAATTCTCGATGAAGATTATTGCTGACATTTTTGAGTTTACCTCTCAGAAAATGCCTAAGTTCAACTCTATCTCAATCTCCGGTTACCACATGCAGGAAGCAGGTGCAACTGCCGATATTGAGTTGGCTTACACGTTGGCTGATGGACTTGAATATCTTCGTGCCGGCGTAAATGCAGGTATGGATATCGATTCGTTCGCTCCACGTTTGTCATTCTTCTGGGCAATTGGTATGAATCACTTTATGGAAATTGCCAAAATGCGTGCTGCACGTATGTTGTGGGCAAAAATCGTAAAACAATTTAACCCTAAAAACCCAAAATCGTTGGCATTGCGTACTCACTCACAAACTTCTGGTTGGTCATTGACTGAGCAAGATCCGTTCAACAATGTTGGTCGTACTTGTATCGAAGCTATGGCTGCTGCGTTAGGTCACACGCAATCGCTTCACACCAATGCATTGGACGAAGCTATCGCGTTGCCAACCGATTTTTCTGCTCGTATTGCCCGTAACACACAAATCTATATCCAACAGGAAACTGATATTTGCCGTGAGGTTGACCCATGGGCAGGTTCTTACTATGTTGAGTCTTTGACTAATGAATTGGCTGAAAAAGCATGGGCGTTGATCGAAGAAGTGGAAAAACTGGGTGGTATGGCTGCGGCTATCGAAACCGGTGTTCCAAAAATGCGTATCG
>Ga0209123_1001588_pt1 | contig 21838 bp, 26 predicted proteins | sample BarGraIncu00431A_FD_184500 | JGI IMG/M metagenome (GOLD analysis project Ga0209123, IMG submission 184500) | Arctic peat soil microbial communities from Barrow, Alaska, USA - Barrow Graham LP Incubations 004-31A (SPAdes) (version 2) | ecosystem: Environmental > Terrestrial > Soil > Wetlands >... | reverse complement strand
ACGTTTGAGGATGCGAACTTTCTCTTCTGGCGTGTAGTTGTGACGCTTCTTGCGCATGTGCTTCCCTCCGTTTGTGAGTGTTTATCACAAACGGCTTGAAAGTCCAAGTCACGCTGAACCAAAACACTATAGCTTCTGCGTCGCTCAGACAACTTCTGCCAGCTTCCTTCTTTTGAAATTAGGGAAATGACTATCGAGCTGGAAGCCGGTTCGGAGCCGGTGTTATCGAGCCCCGATTATTTGTTGTTTTGTGGTAATTTGATATTCCGATCGTTGATAGCGAAGATGCCTGGAATAGGGCCATTTGTTGATTTATTAGTTATATATGCTCCAATAATCACAGGGCCTTTTGAAAAAATCCAGAGATTAACATCATAGCTATTTGTTTTCGAGAGAGCAGTCTGGTAATACTTTTCTTCTATATCGTATCTTGTCATAGACACTGTTTGACCAGCAAATGGAGATAGGTCATAACCTGCATTCAATAACTCGGACTGAGTAAGTCCCCATAATGGACCCTTCAATTGGCGCGGTAGGGTGATATCTTCTGTACTTGATGGGTGGCGTAAATGGAGATGGTATTTTTGAATTATCTCAATATCCAACGTTTGACTCGTATAGGATGTATGCTCACCGAATCCGACAAGAAACGAACCCGCAATAAAGAGAAATATTAGCACTAATTTTCTCACACTATCGCTCCTCGATTTGTTAGGCCAACGCTAAGGTGGGCGCCGGAGCGACTCGACTCTCGTCTCCTTCTGTACACTTCCTCAGGCTGCGGAGTGCGCTCCACCGTCTTGGTTGGGCCGCCTTCTTTCACCAGCATTCATCAACTGGCAACTATATCCGGCCTGACACAACTCTTACATCCACTTCCGTGTGCCCAATCAGCTCTGGTCCTACTTCCCCAGACTCCACTGACTTAAGAAACTCCAGCTTACGTCGTCTGGCCCTCACTTTCACCAACTTCAACAACTTCTTATTGCTGAGTCAGCTCAGTCCCGCCTTCACCTTTTGAAATCCGGGAAATGGCTGCCCAGTGGGAAACCGGCGCGGGGCCGGTGGTTTCACTCTGAACCAGAAACGCAGGATCGCAGGGGCGTCCCCTCGGCTCCACAGGGGCGTCCCCTGGCTCCACTTGGCTCCACATGCTATGTACGCACCGCTTTCCCACCTCGTGCACATTAGAGCAGACAAAAGGTAAAGTCAAAGGTATTTTATTAATGTGAGCAAAGGATTCAGCAGTAGCAGTCGCAGCGGGGCGTTGAGTTAAGAAGGGAGATGCTGTGCTTTGGACCTTAATTGGCCCGAGTTTCTGATGGCAGCAGGGGACTGCTTACCTCGCAGGAACCGGGATGAAAAGCTTCATCTGTTTTAAGCTACCCACGTGAGCGTAGCGTTTTTGCCGCCAGCGCGGGAGCGAACAGCATAAACGCCATGCCAAAGATTATGAGTCTGCCCTCGGAAACATTGTAGTCGGCGAAGATGCGCTCCTGCGAATAGCCAAATGCCAAGCCGAGGCTTACCTCAAAAATTGCCATCAGAACCACCCAGAGCGCCCCGACCTTTAACTGCTCCAAAAACGTTCCGGCGCCGATCCAGCGAATACAAGCGCAGGCAATGACAAAGATGATGGCTGACGCGACCAGCATCCCGACCTGGTGTGCTCGCAAGTCGCCCAGCAGCGGCAGCAGAAAGATCCTGCGGAGTATCCCGTGAATTGATTCCGCAACTGCTATGAAGAACCATGCTGCCAATGCTCTTGACCAACTCATAAAAGGTTCCTTTTCCAGCCAACGCTGCTACGCGAACTGGCACAGATGAACGATTTGCTCTACTACAATCGGGTGACCTTAAGCTTCTTAGCCAAACCATACAAGTGGAATAAGTGTGCGCAAGAGCTATTATTGAATCCAGCGATATTCCTCTCACGGAGGCAGGGGGGTGATTTGCCTGGGCTAAAGACCCCCCTGTCTCGCTACGCGAGCCTTCCCCCCTGTTCCACAGGGGGGATACTGCCGAATACAGTCCCAGTCCCGGCACTTAACTCAACCGCAGCGCTCCCTAACCCTCCTGCTCCGGGAGTGGGACAACTGTCTTCGCACCGTCACATACTGCAGTTACTGTCAAACGTGGTGGTTATCGGCAGGTGCCTCCCCGCGTCCAGAAAACCATCCCCCGGATTTTGCCATTTATTCCTAGGTACTTGGCTCGCCTGTTCATGCAAACTCCTCTGGGCACGTTAGTAGCAAACTATCTTGTGAACCGGAGTGTGCGGGCACGGGTTTAGCCTTGCCTCCTGCCCTTTTTTCAGGATGGTGCCAGTCGGCCGGTTTTGAGTCATCCTGAACCCCTCACCAAGTGGTAACCCCGAGGTGAAGTAATGAAAATGCATGGTGGCTTGTCACCCGAAAGCGCCGCACCGCGCCAGCGAATGAAAAAATCGCCCGCTACGCCGGAGGCGCGTGTTCCGAAAGCGGATGAGAGCACACAGAGACTCCTGCAGGAGCTGCAGTTGCACCAGATCGAGTTGGAGGTGCAGAACTCGGAGCTGTCGCGCACCCGCGAGGAGTTCGAGCTGTCCCGAAACAAGTATGCCGAACTCTACGAGCTGGCGCCGGTCGGATTCTTCACCTTTGATACGCACGGCGTGGTGCGGGAGGTCAATATCACCGGCGCGCGACTGCTGGGAACGGAAAGGCGGGCGCTTATCGATACTCCCTTTAGCTGTTTCCTTGCTGACGCTGAGGGGAGAAAGCTTTTTATCAAATATCTGGGGACCGTTTTGCTGGGCCAGGGTGCACAGAAATGTGAATTGAAACTGGCCCTCAAGGACGGTACCATCATCTATGGCCAAATGCAGAGCGTTTCGGTTAAGGCCAGCAAGGGGAAGGAGAGTTACATCCTTTGCTCGGTCAGCGATCGCACCGCGGGAAAGCTCCTGGAGATGGAAATCCAGGATGCCAGGGAATATTCCGAGAACATCGTCGAGACCATGCGCGCGCCGCTGCTCGTGCTCAGTGCCGAGCTGAAGATCCTCTCTGCCAATGGCAGCTTCTACGCGACCTTCAAGGTTACCCCTGCGGATACCATCGGTCACTTCATCTACGACCTCGGCGACGGGCAATGGGATATCCCCGGGCTTCGGGTGCTTTTCGAGGATATCCTTCCCAAGAAAACCGTGTTCAATGATTATGAGGTGGCACACGATTTCCTCGGCATCGGGCGGAAAACCATCCTCTTGAACGCGCGGCAGATCTTCCGGGAAAAAATCGGCTCGCACATCATTCTCCTCGGCATGGAGGACATTACGGAGCGCAGGCGCGCCGAGGAAAGGCTGAGCGAAAAAAGCCGGGAGATCGAGGCACTCAACGGTTCTCTCGAGATACGCATCGTGCAGGCGGTTGACGAGCTGCGCCAAAAGGACCGCATGCTGATACTGCACGACCGCCTCGGCATTATGGGAGAGATGATCGAAAACATGGCGCACCAGTGGAGCGAGCCGCTGAACTCGCTGGGGCTCGTGGTGCAGCAGGTCCCGCTCTACTATGATTCGGGCGAGTTCAGGGACTTTTTCAGGGAAAATACGGAAAAGGCCATGGGGCTGATCCAGGGCATGTCGAAAACGGTCGAAGACTTCCGGAGCTTTTTCCGGCCTGACCGGGAAATAGCTCCCTTCAGCATAAATAAGCTGATCGAACACACGCTTTATCTGGTCGAAAAGAGCTTCAAGGAGCAGAAGGTCGGCATCAATCTCCAATCTGAAGGCGACCCGATGGCCGCTGGTTATCCCAATGAATATTCCGAGGTTCTCCTCAATATTCTGATGAACGCGCGTGACGCGCTGGTAGCGCACGAGGTCGCCGATGCGCTGATCTCGATTCGCTCCTTTGCCGAAGCCGGTAGGTCGGTCGTGACGGTAACCGATAACGCCGGCGGTATCGCCGATCAGGTCCTGGAGCACATCTTCGACCCGTACTACACCACCAAAGGGCCGGAGAAGGGGACGGGGATCGGTTTATTTATGTCGAAGAGTATCATCGATAAAAATTTCGCAGGGAGCCTCACGGTGTGCAATGCCGGTGGCGGGGCGCAGTTCAGGATCACGGTCTGATGCGAGTCACCCACTTACTTTTGGCTGGAACTTGAGAGGAGGAAGGTATGAAGATTGGCATTGTCGGAAGCGGTTTCGTAGGTGCGACGGCAGCTTATGCCATGGTGATGGCTGGAATCGGACGTGAAATCGTGCTGGTGGACCGGGATGAGGCGCGCAGCGCCGCCGAGGCCATGGACCTGCAGCACGCAGTTCCCTTTGCGCGTCCGCTGCTGGTCTCCTCGGGCAGTTACGCCGACTTGAAGGGAAGTCGCGCCGTCATCATCGCGGCCGGCGTGAACCAGAAGCCGGGAGAAACCCGGCTCGACCTGCTGCAGAGAAATGCCGCGGTGTTCCGCGAGGTCGTGCCGCAGGTGCTCGCCAGTGCGCCTGATGCCGTGCTGGTGGTCGCCACCAATCCGGTGGATGTCATGACGCACCTGGCCGCTCGCTATGCCAAGGAACTCGGCGTCCCGCCCGGCCGCGTGCTCGGTTCCGGCACCATGCTCGACACTGCCCGGTTCCGCACCCTTTTGGGGAGCCATCTCGGGGTGGACCCACAACACGTCCACGGTTACGTGGTGGGTGAGCACGGTGATTCTGAAGTGCTTACCTGGTCGGTGGTGACGATCGGCGGGATTCCGCTGGAGGATTTCTGCCGCATGCGCGGCGTTCAGTTCGGCGCTACGGAACGCGAGGACATCGATCGGCAGGTGCGCCGGGCCGGCTACACCATCATTGCGGGGAAGGGGGCCACCTATTACGGAATCGGCAGCGCCTTGGCGCGTCTTCTCGAGGTGATTTTGAATGACCAGCGGGCCATCCTCACGGTGACCAGCGCCATCCCCGAGGCCTGGGGGGGAGCCAACGTCTCCATTTCTCTTCCTCATTTGGTTGGCGGCACCGGGGTGCTGGCGAGCTTTCCGCCGGTTCTGAGCTATGCCGAGGAGGAGTCGCTGCACGCCAGTGCCGCTTTGATTCGGGTGGCGATCGAGGAGATGGATCTTCCGGGACCCAAATAGAGAGCATTGCCAGCGACCGCGTCTTTTGCGGCATTTTAATCCAAGTGCCGCCCTTTTGCCCCCATCCCCACCCTGTCCCTCCCCTTGAAGGGGAGGGGACCTGAGCGGCATTGTTATTCCCTTGCTTTAAAAGATTTTCCACTCGCGGCTGTGCGCCCTGACGCCTGTGCGTTAAGGCTTTGCGTTAACTTCCCTGCTTGCCGGCGCGCTCTACGCGCTGTGCCGGGTCCTGCCGGTAGTAGTCGCTGAGCAGGTGATAAAGATCGGGGGAGTGGACCTGCAGGGCGAGTGGGCGGTCGAAGAACTCTTCGGTGGCGACGGCGAAAAACTCCGCCTCGTTCGTGGCGCCGTACGCGTCAAGAAAGGTTTTGTGCCCCTGGCCCGCGAGGAGGCGCAGACGCTGGAACTCGCGGGAACAGACTTCCACCCACTGCGCGAGCTGGTCGCGGTCGGCAAGCGGCGGGGTGCCGTCGGCGGCTCCGTCGAGCATGTCGAGCTTGTGGGCAAACTCGTGATAAACCACGTTGTGCCCCTGCTCAGGGTGGCGCGCTCCATGGAGCACCGCATCCCAGACCAGGATCACCGGACCTTGGGCGAAGGCCTCCCCCAGCAGGGGGACGGGGACATCGACCGGTGCATCCACGCGCTCAAAGACACCCGGGTGGCGCTCGGGAGACACCACGGCGGACGGGTAAACCAGGATCGACTCCACGTTGTGATAGTAGTCGTGCGGGAGCGCCAATTGCAGCAGGCAGGCCTGGGCCGCGATGGTGACCCGGATCTCGTCGGTCAGTTCGAGACCGCCGCACCCCTCCCACTGCTTCTCCTCCAAAACGACTTGAATCATCGACTGCAGTTCGGAACGTTCCGCTGCATCGAGCACGCGGTAGTGGGCCACGTTTCGCTCAACAATGGCCTCCCATTCGGGTGGAAACGGTCGTTTGCGCGCCTCTGCGCGGCGGTGGTCACGAAGCCAGTGAAACATGGGTGCCTCCTTTCCCTCGTAATTCAGCGACAATAGCTGTATTGGTGTGGGCTTTATAATGTTATTGTCTGAAGATTACAGTCTTCTATCGTTGATAAAGAACATCTATAACTGTACTAAACCTCAAATGAGGTTGATTTAGACCATATGAGGTGTATTCGCTGCCATAACAGGTGCAATAATCTTTCGATGTTAAGCATATCAGTGTGTTGCAAAATATACTTAGAGTGGCACGCGATATGCTATTGATACTGTAGCTTACAAAATACATCGGAGGATACACCAAATGAAAAAAGTATTATCTACACTCGTTGCTGCTCTTGTTGCGGTTTCTTTCGCCGGTATCGTTTCTGCTTCTGAAGTAAAGACTGACATCAAAACCGAAACCACTACCACGAGCCCTGCTGGCGAAGTGAAGGTCGAGAAGAAAGAAGTCAAAAAAACCGTCAAGAAGCACCACAAGAAACACCACAAAGCAAAAAAAGCAGCGACCGAAGCAGCTCCGGCAGCAACTGCAGCTCCCGTCGAAGCACCGGCTGCCAAGTAACTAATACCAGGTTACTGATTGCTGAGCACTGTTAAAAAAAAGCCGCGTCTTCGGACGCGGCCTTTTTTTGTGCATTGGCTGCCGTGCCGACAGCAGCGCTTCCTGTCTTGAGGAACTGCTAACGCCCAATGCCGGCTATCAGGCCAGGTGGATCGGGCCTTCGAGGTTTCCGGAGATGAACTGCCTTACGATCGGGTTTTGGGAGCGCTGAATCTCGTGCCGCGTTCCTTGCAGCACGATCCGGCCCTGATAGATCATGGCGACCAGGTCGGCTATGGCAAATACCTTTCACGGTAAATCTGCACGGCTTTGAGTCATTCCCCGGTGAAGACTGACGTCTCGACCAGGGAATAACAGTGGACCTCGTGGCCGACCTGCCGCTTCGGCTACTTCTCTAATACTTTCTCAACCTGTCCAATCTTGTTTTGAACTTTGCCGGCGACCTTTTCACCCAGGCCTTCGCCTTCCAACTTCGGATTGTCGCTCAGGTGGCCGGCTACTTCTTTTATCTTCCCCTTCAATTCGTGAAACGTCCCTTCCGCTTGGTCCTTCGTACTGGCTTTCATGGTAGTTCTCCTTTAGTATGCAACGTTGACTGCTCAATCCTTAGATGCCCGCGTTTAAACTCCTGCTTCTCTCGGGAGGAGGCCACGTGGTACTATGCTAGTACTCTACAACTAACGTGCCAGAATAGTCGAGGGTGGGTGATGAGCTAACGGTCTGATTGCATTACGGTAAATAGGGAATGGGCGCCCGTGTGGATGGGAAACTGTCACCGCTACCCGCCATGCTTGGCGCAACTGTCGTATTTGACGGAGGACCCGGCATTCTCTTTTGCTGGCCTGCCCCCATCCCCACCCTGTCCCTCCCCTTGAAGGGGAGGGGATGTGAAGGAGCGGTTACAGCTGCAGATCGGTCTGGTTTTAATGGGAGCTTTTATGGCTAAGGGTAAAGGGACCATCAGGCGCGAATTCATCCTCGAACTGGTTAAACGGGTGCAGGCGGAAAAAAGCCAAGGCCAGGCGGCGGGGAATCCGGGGGGAGCCACCAGCCGGCGCTCCCTGAAGGGGACCGGTGAGCCTACTCAGGCAGCTTTGGAAAAGCTCTCCGCTTATCTCGGGGTGTCGGTGGCTTGGCTGCGGGGTAATTTTATCGCTAGTCATGGAAGGATAGAATTCAACGTGGCGGAACCGACTGCCCTCTGTGCCAAGTGCGGCGGGGCGTTGCAGGCGAGTCCTGAGGGGTTTTTGGAAGTTTTTCCGGATGGTACCGAGGTCGAGGGGGATGGTATTCTCAGGATTTGGCCCTGCACCAACTGCTGCAAGGAATCAACCTTGTCCCCAGCCCCATCCTCGCTGCCGCCAAAATAAACTCGTAATTCCAGATATTTCCCCCTGTGCCACAGGGGGAAGGCTCGCGCAGCGAGACAGGGGGGATCTTCCTTGCGGCCAAATCATCCCCTGCCTCTCTAGGTTCGGCCCCCTTATTACCTGGGGGTTACGGAAACGCCCTTAAAGTACCCTGCGCCCTTGGATGATGCGCACCAGGAACATGATGACGGCGATAACGAGCAGAATGTGAATCAGTCCACCCATGGTGTATGAGGTAACCATTCCCAACAGCCAGAGAACTATCAGGATCACGCAAAGTGTCCAGAGCATAATAACCTCCCTATGGTAGTGACGACGCTCAAGTCGTCAGCTTTCGTCCTTTTTTTAATCCTGTCATGGTCTGGAAATAGCGATCGAGCCCGCCGAAGCGGGCTCGATGACACCCGGAGTGCCCGAGGTGAGGCTGCTACTTAACCACCAGGTCGTTTTTTACGGTACCGACGTTCTCGACGGAGCGGGCGACTTCACCCGCCTTGATGACGTCATCGGCCGAGTCGACGAAGCCGCTCAACTGGACCATTCCGTTATAGGTTTTGACATTGATCTGCAGCGTTTTCAGCGAGCTTTCGTTGAAGATGGCTGCTTTTACCTTGGTCGTGAGTACCGAGTCATCGACAAATTGGCCGGTGCTTTCGTGTTTGGTTGTGGCGGCGCAGCCAAATGATGCTGTTAACAGTGCGACGCAGACAACCGATCTTAATATGCGCTGAAATTTAAACATTATGCCTCTCCTTTTTCGCGTGCTGCCAGTGAAGTTACATAACGGTCACGGCAGCAGGAAACTGGTCGACTATTTCTTGCCGGTATAGAGTTCCGCGTTGATGGCGTCGAGTGCGGCCAACAGCGGCACCAGGGATGCCTTCAGGGCCTCGCGGTCCTGGATGGTTTTGGTTGCCACGGGAGCTATGGTCTGCTGCCCTTTGGTGGTCAGGTCGTTAGACAGGTAGAGCTGAATTTCCTTCAGGTCGGTAAGGTACGCGTGGTAAGCACCTTTGATTCCCATTCCCGCCTCGGGGACCTGGGCGTAAACCGCGGCCAGGTGGCTACGACGCTCGTCGCTCAGTTCACGGATCTGCGGGTTGGAGTAGGTATCACCCTGTTTTTCCCATTCGCCGAAATAATCTCTGCTGCGGTTCTTCATCTCGTCCATGCGCTTGATGGTGCGTTTCCCCTCGCTGTCGAGCTTGGCAACATTCTTTGAATAGGAATCGAACGGTTTCTTCAGGTCCGGTGCTCCTGCCAGCATGAGGGTGTCAAGTGAGGTCCCGGTCACGTCGATCTGTACGATCAACTTCCTGATCTCCTTGTCCTCGTCCTGCATCGAGTTAGAGGCTTTCACCGAGCGATCCATGCCGGTGGTGGCGCAACCGCCGAGGAAGGTTGTTGAACCAAGCATTACCAGGGTGCAGCAGGCCAGTGAGTAGTTTCTGAATTTCATGATGATCTCCTTTTCAAGTGCCCCGACTGTCGGGGGGGATGTGACTGTCTACAAAACAAAGCCAATGCCTGTAGTCGAATTTCTTACGATGAACAATACTTTACAACTAACGTGCCAGATAGGCCGCGCTGAAGTCGATGCTGCAACGTTCCGGTTTTGCGCGGTTATCTGCTGGGGATGAGTGAGGGTATCGTGCAGGCCGTCAGGGAGAGGCCGCCACCTTTAACATAACTGTCATATCTGGCGGGATCAGTGCAGATTCTGGATGGGAGGGACGGTGAACGCCTGGAGAGCCACTGGCCCCGAGTGCGAGGGGCAGGGGTGAGGGATTGGTGCAGGGGGCGCTGGTCAATATCACCGTAGGGGCGACCGGCGGTCGCCCGGCGCAGTCGCCCGACATTTACGCCCGGCCTTCATTGCTGGGCGACCGCCGGTCGCCCCTTATAATAAAAATACCCGCAAGGGGGGCCTCCTTGCGGGTATCCGGTTTGAAACTCGTAGTGCCTGTCCGGGGCGTTTGATTCGGTCACGGGCAGCCGTGACACGCCGAAGACTTGCGATGAGACTACAGCGACGGCTCCCCGATGATGAGCACCTTCGGCCCGTTTTTGACGGTGCGGAACTTCCCGGTATCGCCCAGCGTCGGGACGGCCCAGAGGTAGAGGCTCTTGGCCGCAGCGAGGAAGGGCTTTTCCAAGGGGTGATAGTTGGATTTATTCACCTTCTTGTCGTAGGCATTGTAGTAGTCGTACTGCATCTGCTCGTCGTAGAGGCCGATGCAGCCGTGGGAGGCGGGGTAGCCGGGAACGTCGCGTCCGTGGATCCAGTAGGAGTCCCAGTCGGGACTTTTCTTGTCGACAAAGTAACGCAGCCCGAAATGCATCGGATAGGGGCGTCCGATCTCTTCCATCAGGTAGCTTTTCGAACTGTGACGGGCATCGGCGGCGTCGATTCTGAAGCTGCCGTTGGGCGCCCGGTGCCCTTTGACCCCGACTGCTGCCGGGAACGACTGCACCAGTTTGCCGTACTCGTAGGCGCCCAGGAAGGTCTCGGATTGATCCACCAGGATGAATTTGGCCTCGCCCTTGGCGTCCGGGTAGCTTTGCGGCAGCGGGGTGAAATTCTTGACCTCCTCCATGCGCTTGGGAACCTTGATGGAAACGCCCCCGATGAAGTGGCGCCGGTCCATACGGTTGAAGCGGAGTACGTCCGGCCAATTGGTCCCGAAAAGAGCGCTCGGAGTATCGGTCCACTTCAGTAACAGGCAGGTTGACTCGATGCGGGCGTCGCTTGGATAGTGCACGTCGCAAAGTGATTTGATCTTGTCTTCGGCACTGGCTGCCGAGGTGAGGGCGAGTACTGCGAGGAGGATGGCCCCCGCGTGCGTGTATGTTTTCATAGGATCCTCGAAAGTGTGCAGGTGATTAAATGGTTTGGCATAAACAGCAGTCATGGGAGCATAACGATACTTTCTGCAACACACAGAGAGGCGTAGGGTTAACCGTGAAAACTGGTAAAACGGCGGGGGCGTCCTCCTGGACGCGAATTGGTGCCAGGAAGGACGCTCCCCGCGTGAGCTTTTATGTCTGCCGGAAACGCTCAGGTTCCGGCCGTGCCCTGCTACTCTTCACCCAGTTCCAGTTCTGCGTCCTCGACGGAGATCATCTCCACCTCGAAGAATAAATCGGGACCAGCTTCGCCGCGCTCGGCCAGGGGGATTCTGGATTCCTCGGAGACGGCGAGGTACACGTCGTCATCCCCGCCTTCGCTGGGGCCGAAATCGTACTCCATTCCGGGGGGCCTGGCTGCTCCGGCCGGGAAATGGGAATCTGTCGGGGCTTCATCCTCGTCAAAAGGGAACTCCTCAACCTCGGCCGCGGAGATCCTGATGGTCCGGCAGTCACCGGGTTCCATGCCGAGGACTCCCGTTTCGAGGGAGGGGAGGGTGTTTCCTTGTCCGACGATGAATTCCAGTGGGTCCCGGACTGCTATGTCGCTGATGGTTCCGTCTTCCAGCTTGCAGATGAAGCTGATTTTTACTCTTTTGCCTTCTTCGGCTACCATGAACAGTCTCCTTTTAATGATTTTTTTGATGTATCTCTGTCTTTGCAATGACTCCTCACCCTGACCCTTCCCGCCAGGCACAGACGTTAAGTTAAGGGTCCCGGTGCTGTTTGGTCCCCCCGGTGGAACAGGGGGGAAGGCTCGCGTAGCGAGACAGGGGGGTATTGAGCCCGGGCAAGACACCCCCCTGCCTCTCTAACGTTCGGCTTGCCCCCCTATTTTCATAGGGGGGCAAGGCACCACCCAGTGGGGTGAGGGGGACGCCAGCCCTGGTTCAGTGACGCCCTCCGCCGCCGGCGCCGCCATGATCGCCAGCGCCGCCGCTATGACCGCCACCGCCACGACCGCCACCGCCTCCGCCATGAGGCAGGGACGGGGTAGGGCGGGAGGCAGGTGCTGGATGATAGGAAGGGCCACCGGTATGGCCGCCTGCGCCACCAGGTCGATGCTCGCCTCCATCTCGATGCCCACCGCCGTCACGATGGTGGTCGCCGCCGCGGCCATAGGGTGCCACGTGGTATCCCGGCCCCCAGCCGCCATAATCGACACCAAAAGAATCATAATACCCGGGACCGGCGTAGCCGCCGTCGTAATAGCCGTCTCCGCCGTCGGACATGATGCAGCCCGCTGAGAGCAGGGTCCAGGCGCCCGCGGCCAGGGTGAAGGCAGACCAGCGCAGTAGTGAGGTTTTCATTTCGTCACCTCCTTACTCTCGGTGTCTGACCATTCAAAGAGTCCGAAGGGTGCTCCCTGCGGATCGGCGACCACGCTGACTTTTCCACCATGGCGATCGGAATGCGCTGCGACCAGCACGCGTCCTCCCAGGGCCACTACCTTGGCGGTCATCTGGTCCGCATCCTCGACGCGCACGTAATTGAGCCAGTGGGGATGGGCCTTGGGACGGTTGCCCGGCAGCGAATTCACGCTCGCCCGGGCATAGTCGTCGGAGGCGAGCAGCAGATGTTCCATGCCCGGGTCGGAAGGCAAATCGAAGACTTCATAGTCGAATAGCTTTTGGTAGAAAGCGGCATCGGCGTCCGGGCCGCTGGTGAGGAGCGAGCTCCAGATCCAGTCTCCGGTCGCCGCCAGCACGTCGGGCGGGTCGCCGCTTTTAGAAGTGAGGACTGCAAAGACCGCCCCCTGCGGATCGGCGAAAATGGCTTCCCTGCCGCGGTTGGGGACGTTATGCGGTTCGACCAGCAACTTCGCGCCATTTTGCAGCGCGACTTTCCTGGTCGCATCGACGTCGGCCGCCGCGAAAAAGCTGAGCCACGCCGGCTGGCGCTGGCCGCCGGTCGGCAGCGCCCGGTGCAGCAGTCCCGCGACCGGACGGCCGTCGAGATAGGCCTCGGCATATTGTGAACTCCCCGCCTGAAGGTCGCGAAAGGTCCAGCCGAAAAGACCCGCATAGAAATGCTTGGAGGCGGCTAGGTCGGGCGTCACCAACTGGACAAAAATGATTTTGCCGGGGTGATGTTCCGGGCTGGCCGGCTCGACGATGGGCGGCAGTCGGAACTCGGCGGCAAGGGCGGGCAGGGCTCCCGCGGCACAAAGAAGCGCGGCAAGAACCCCTTGCCTGAGAAGGTATCCGACCCGGCCGGTTTGCTTGCCAGGCGCAGCGATCCGGTTGAGCGTTGGCGCAGCGGTCTGCTGACTTTCGTGTGATGAGAGCATCGCAGTCTCCTTGTGGTTTGCTGGAATAGAAACAACTCTTAAGATCCGTCAAGGTCCTCTTAAGGAAATTATAGCAACTGGGCTGCGGGTTTTCATCAGGGCGGTGCGCAGGGCGATCAGCGCTCTCAAAGGTAAGTCTTGATAGTCCCTTTCCCGCAAGGGTTAGACGATCGGCGCTCTTGCGTCTGAGTAAAGTTCGAAGGCCAAAAGTCCCCTCTCCCTCCTTCGCCGTAGGCTTCGGCGGACAAGCCCGGAGGGGGAGGAGGGTTAGGGAGGGAGCCAGTGTTGGTGCTATTTAGCAAAACAATGCCTAGAACCGAACTGGTGCATGATCTGGCGCAGACTTTCCGAGAGGTTGACCAGTTCCAGTTCGATTCCACTGAATCTGGCACACTGGATCCAGGTGTACAAAAGCCGCAGGCCTCCGGGGTCGACTCTTAAGACTCTGCCGCAATCAATACTTATGTGTCTGGCGCCATCCGATTCTATCTGCTGTAATGAATCAGACAGCAAATCGATGCAGTTGCCGGTGACTCCCGCGTCAGTGAGGTTTCCTTGTAACTGCCCGCTTGTTCCTTCCATAACAATCTTCACTTTTCCTCCTTGCTGCTACGGTTTTTTTTGCATTGTCAGCTTTGCCTAAGCTGATAATCGCAACTTGCGTGCCAGAAGGACGCTGAGGAGTCCGGCTTCACAAAGTCCTGATTACTGGCGGTTAAAGGGGGGGAAGGGGAGGGCGCTGCAGGGGTAGTCGGCAGGGTGCAGCCGTCGGGTTTGACAATTCGGCCATATATGGCGGTTTCCTCCGGCAACCCGTCGGCAACTGGGTTTGCCCGGGGCGTTGACAGGGGAGCGTCCCTGGAGGCATCCCCACGCGGGAGCGTGGGAGTGATCGTCCGTCGGGGAGGTGCCGTTCTGTCAATCGGATCGCCAGGTTCTGCAATTAAAAGTGCTCTCGAGAGCGAAAAAGGGTATATACTAAAGCATTGGTTACTCGGACCATTGAATCTCAACAAAAAAGGAGCGCAATCATGAGTAAAGGCCAAGACAGTAAGAAGGCATCCAAGAAGGAACCGGCTAAAACTCCCAAGGAAAAGAAAGCCGACAAGAAGATCAAAAAGGACGAAAAGAAGTAGCAGTCTGAAGCCCATGCCTTAGCCGGCGCTGCCTCATCCTGGTACCATAACTCTAAAACCGCAACGGCAACCTGGCGCGCTTGCAGGAAGGAAACTTCCTGAGGCCGCAGGTTGCCGTTGTCGTTTCTCTAAGGGCCCTGCTGTCTGGCGGCCCATTGAATCCTGCCCTCTCCAGCTTTAAAAGCAAAATTACCGCAGCGTGAAAGTCTTTTCCTCCCTCCATTACCCAGCGACTACTTTCGACTTACTCTGATAGTCCCCCCTGTGGGAACAGGGGGGAAGGCTCGCGTAGCGAGACAGGGGGGGCTTTAGCCCGGGCAAATCACCCCCCTGCCTCACTAGGTTCGGGTTCCCCCCTATTTACTTAGGGGGGACGAAGCACCTCGCACTTTACCCTGATGCACCCTGCAAAATTCCTTGCCAGACTTCTGACGCGCACGATAACCCCTTCCCGTATGCCAGTTCCCCGGATGTCCGTCACATATTGCGGATATGTTAAACCTGACGGCCTCTGATTGATGACAGCCTCCCGGACAGATAGGCGAACCTGCGCCTTTCATCATGTACTATCAGCGCCTTGCACCTTCTCTCTCTGGGATGCTAACTCTGGCACGTTAGTTGCGACTTACTTTCTCAGTTACGCTGAGTTGCCCCTTTGGAATATAATTGAATTGAAGCGTATCCAGTGGGGGTTGCTCAACGACCAATAATTACTTAAACAGCCTGCCGTATCTAAAACATAAGGAGAACCGCAATGAACGTTTTCGATTGTGCCATCAAAATGGAAGAGGAGGCCAGGCTGTACTACGAAGCGTTGGCAGCCAGCTCCAACGAACCCGAACTGAGGAACCTTTTCACCATGCTGGCGCAAGCCGAGCAGGAGCACCACGACGCCCTGGTGCAGTTGCAGGGAAGCATCGATCCCAAAAAGTCGCAGTTCAAGGCTCTGGATCAGGCGGCCTGCCTTTTCAAACCGCTGCTGGCAAAACGCGAGCTTATGGCCCAGTTAAAGGAAACCCCGGACGCCTACCGGCTGGTGGTGGGGCAGGAAGAGAAGGGGGTCGAACTCTATCAGGACCTTGCCGCCCAGACGAAGGACGAGGGGGCCCGCCAGATTCTTTTGAAAATCGCCGACGAGGAGCGCAGGCACCTCAGTATTGTGGAGAACATCTACTCTTTCGTTGAGTCGCCCAAGACGTTCCTCGCCTGGGGCGAGTTCAGTAACCTCAAGGAGTATTGAGGCGGACGGGTGGCACATTCCTGCGCCGCACCTGCCCACCCATTGGCTGACTTCTGCTTCCCTACCTAGGGGAATTGCTGCTAATCCATGCCGGAGCGGAACTCTTCTGCCCGGCATCTTTCTCTTAGGAGATAACCATGGCGCGTACCGCCGCATCGCTAAAAACCGCCACTTCGTTTCCCGTCACGCCGGAGCACGCGCTGGAGCAGTCGCTGCTCAACTCCGAACTTCGTTACCGCCGCCTTTTCGAAGCGGCGCAGGACGGCATTCTGATTCTCAACGCCGATACCGGGAAGATCAGCGACGTCAACCCCTATCTCATAGAAATGCTGGGTTACTCGCGAGAAGAGTTCGTGGAAAAGAAACTCTGGGAAGTCGGCGCCTTCAAGGATGTCGAGGCGAGCAGGGCTTCCTTTCTGGCCCTGCAAAAGGACCAATTCATTCGCTACGACGATCTGCCGCTTAAAGCCAAGTCAGGTCGCCTGATCCAGGTGGAGTTTGTCAGCAACGTGTACCTGGTCGGTAGCGAAAAGGTCATCCAGTGCAACATCCGCGACATCAGCGACCGTAAGCTCGCCGAGTCGGCTTTGCGCGCCAAGGAGGTGGCGAACTGGTCGCTGATCAAAAATCTCGAGGACCACTGGCTGCTGATCAAGCAGCTTCCCGTGGGGGTCGTGGTCCACGGCCCCGATACCAGGATCGTGCTCTGCAACCCGGAGGCCTCGCAGTTGCTCGGGGTCGCCAGCGAGCAGGTACTGGGCAGGCCGGCTTATGACCCCAGCTGGCGCTTTGAGCGCGAGGACGGCTCGCTACTGCCGGAGGCGGAGTATCCCGCCAACCGGGTGATCGCCAGCGGGGTTTCCTTGAAACATTTCGTCATGGGGCTTGCCCGGGACGGCCGGGCGGCCCATGCCTGGGTGCTGGTGAACGCCTATCCCACCTTTGACGCAGCAGGGCTTTTGAACCAGGTGGTGGTGACTTTCGCGGATATCACCGAAATAAGGTGCGCCGAGAAGATGGTTCAGCAGCAGTTGGAGCATCTGACCGCCCTGGTAGAAATCGATCACGCGATAAATTTCAGCTTCGACCTGGATCTCAGTCTGACCACGCTCCTCACCCATGCTATGGTTCAATTGCAGGTGGACGCCGCCGATGTGCTGCTGTTCAACCAGGCGGCCAGGTCTTTGGGGTACGTCGCCGGGCGCGGCTTTCGCACCAGGACGGTAGCGGAGACGCACCGACCCCTTTCCAGGGGATATGCGGGAAAGGTCGCTCAGGACCCTCGCATCGTGCGGATCATCGATCTTTCCCTGCACCAGGACGGTCTGCTCGCGGGGCTGGATTTGTCCGGCGAGGATTTTACCAGTTACTTCGGGATCCCTTTGGTCGCCAAGGGGAAATTCCTGGGGGTGCTGGAAGTCTTTCGGCGCACCAGCCAGGTACACCGCGAGGGGTGGCTCGACTTTCTTCAGGCCCTCGCTTCCCAGGCGGCCATCGCCATCGACAACGCCACCCTTTTCGAGAACCTGCAAAAGACCAACACTGAGCTGAGCGAAGCGTACGACGCCACCATTGAGGGTTGGTCGCGGGCCATGGAAATGCGCGACCGCGTGACCGAAGGGCATACCCACCGGGCGGCCGTTTTGGCCGTCAAGTTGGGGCGGCTTTTCGAAATGAGCGAGGCCGAACTGGTCCAGGTGCGCTGGGGCGCGCTGCTGCACGATATCGGCAAAATGGCCATTCCGGACGACATTTTGTTCAAGGTAGAGAAACTGACCGAGGCCGAATGGGTCATCATGAAAAAACACACGATTTATGCCTGCCAGATGCTTTCACCGATCCGCTATTTGCGCTTAGCGTTGGACATCCCCTGCTCCCATCATGAAAAGTGGGATGGCAGCGGCTATCCTCTTGGCTTGAAAGGTGAGCAGATACCACTGGCCGCACGTATCTTCGCTGTCGTGGACGTCTGGGACGCCCTGCGCAGCGACCGGCACTACCGCAGTTCCTGGCCCCTGGAAAAGGTACGTGAGCACCTGCGCACCTTGGCAGGAACACACTTCGATCCCCGGGTTGTCAAGGTCTGTCTGGACTCCGACATCTTGATGGACTAAGGCCGCGCAGCAACCGACACAAGGAAAAACCACATGGACGTTATCGATCGTGCCATAGAAATACCAGAAGAACCGTTGCTGCCCAGCGCCGAAAACCTGGCTGCAGCCGCCGCACAATACGAAGTGCATAACCTTTTCGACATACTGGCCCAGGCTGAACTGGAACACCACGATGCCCTGGTGGAGCTGACGGGAAACCTGAACCTGCAAAAGGCCCAGTTCCGGTTACAGCAGGGGAAAGCCTGCCTGTTCAAGACCGCTGCGGGCAAGGCTTAGAGTTGCCTGGGGCTTTGGATTACACTTAATTTTTTTGGCCAAGAGGAAAAACCATGAAACTCACGATCGGAGCCTACGGCGCGGCGCACCATGTCCGTTGAATTCAAAAACTATTACGAGCTTCTCGGCGTGGACTCGAAGGCGAGTGACGCGGAGATCAAGAAGGCCTACCGGAAACTGGCGCGCAAGTATCACCCCGACGTCGCCAAGGACAAGGCCGAGGCCGAAGTCAGGTTCAAGGAAATCAACGAGGCGAACGAAGTCTTAAGCGACCCCGAGAAACGGCGCAAGTTCGACGAGTTGGGCGCCAACTGGAACCAGCCCGGCCGACAGGAGGGAGGACGCCCGAGAGGTTCGCGCCGGGCGGCGCCGGAGGGAAGCGAGTTCCATTTCGACGGCACCGGCTTTAGCGACTTCTTCGAGCAGTTTTTCGGGGCGAGCGGCCGTTCGGGGAGCGGCTTTGGCCGAAGCCCCGGGGGTGGGGAGGGCGCCTACGCCCAGCGCGGCGGCGACATCGAGAGCAACATCCTGGTGACCCTCGGCGAGGCCCTGCACGGCTCCACCCGCGACATCTCGCTTGAGCGGGTTGATCCCGCCACGGGTAAGTCGACCGTGCAGACCTTGCGGGTGAAGATCCCGCCCGGGGTGCGCGAAGAGCAGTTGATCCGGCTCGGCGGCAAAGGGGAGGAGGGGACCGGCGGGGGCGCAGCGGGCCATCTCTACCTGCGGGTGAAATTCGCCAAGCACCCCGATTTCTGGGTGCAGGGAGCCAACCTTTACTATGATCTGGAGCTTTCCCCCTGGGAAGCTGTGCTGGGCGCCACGGTTCGCATTCCGACCTTGGACGGCACCGTTGCCCTGAAAGTGCCGGCCGGCACGACTGCTGAAAACGAATTCCGTCTGCGCGGCAAGGGGTTGCCGACGGAGAACGGTGCCCCGGGCGATCTGCACGCCATTGCCAGCATCCAGGTTCCCGAAACGCTGAACCTCCAGGAAAAGGCCCTCTGGGAACAGCTGGCGACTCTATCGACCTTCAATCCGAGGAGTACACCATGAGTCACAAAAAAGGCCAGCACCACCCGCAGCATGCGGCGCAGGCCCTCGAGTCGTATCAGCCCAAGCCGAACGTCCTTTACCCGCTGGAGGTGGCCGCCCATCTGGCGGGTGTGCCCCGGCGCTCCCTGCTGGTCTACTGCCGTGCCGGCCTGGTGCGCACGGTGTATCAGCCCCCCTACGGGGTGATGGCGTTCACCGAGGAGGCGATCCATTCCGTGCGGCGCATCGAACTGGTCCGGATCGCTCACGCCCCCGACCTGGCACTTTTGAAATTCATGTGTGACCTGATCGAGCAGGTGGAGCGCCTGAACCAGGAAGTGCGCTTCCTGCGCCAGCAGTGAAAAAATGCAGACTAAAGGGGAGGGAACAGGCGCCATGAACTCAGCTAAAAAAGCCTATCTCGCGGGCGGCGGCATCGGAAGCCTGGCCGCGGTGTAACCTGGGCTTCATCAGCCAGTTCGTCGAGATTCCGGAAGATGTTGTCTTCACCGTGGAGTATTCGGTGCGCGCGGCCCAGACCGCCGTTTATCAACTGCTGGGCATCACGCGCGAGATTCCTCCGGTGACGCCGCACGCTAAATCGATCGGGGTGCAGATGAAGGCGCTCATCAAGGCGTTCAGGTAAGGATCAATCTCATTTTGCTTGTTATTGGCCCCGCTCTTCCTCCTCAGAGCGGGGCATTTTTTTGCCTCTGCTTGGCTATTTCTTACTCCTTCTCTTTCTCTTTCAAGGTCCTGTGTATACATTAAATAGCTCCATCACATTTAGCAGTAATGCCAAAGGTGACGGATTCTATTTTCCGCGGTGGTTCACACAATATGTGATAGTTCAGCTTACCTCCATGTAATCAGTCGGTTATAGCTGAGATGGCTTTATTTGCATTCTGGCACGCAAGTTGTAGTGCACTTACCTGGCACAACAGCAACACTGCCTAGTAGTTCGTATCTGTTTGATCGATAACCTGACTGTCAGATATCACTGGTAGATTTCTTTTAACACAGATCATTTTACTGCAGCTCAGCACCGCCAGGAACCCAACCGGGAAAGGAGTAATGCCATGCAAGCAGGAACCAATGACCAGTTAAACGAAACCTTCCTCAGATTCAATCAGGACTTCAGCGAAATCTTCGGGAAACCCTGCACTGTTCCCCGTCGGGAGCAGGAAGGTTCCCAATACTTCCGCTCCCTGCTCGATCTGGCCCAGCAGGAAACCGACCAGCACAGGCGTGGGTAGACCGACAGATCGCTCTTGCCATAAAACTAACTGACCGGAAGCCGGAACCATTGAGCCCTGGGGCTTTCAGAGGGAATCGATTTGCCTCAGATAACCCAACATCCACCGCAAAAAAGGGGAACTAACGATGAAAACCAGAAAAACCGTAGCAATGCTGCTGGCAGCGCTGACCCTGCTGGCGCTGAGCGTGCCGGCCTTCGCCTCCAAAATGGACAACCGGATTGAGTCCACTGCCAGGCAGTCGTATGTCTTTAAGACCTATCTGCAGGGCGACGACATCACAATAGATTCCAGGGAAGGGGCAGTCACCTTGACCGGCCTGGTCACGGACAGATCTCATAAGGCGTTGGCGCGCGATACCGTGGCAAGCCTTCCCGGGGTCAGAAGCGTCGAGGACCGTTTGGAAGTGAAAGGTACGCCCCCCAGCGAAAACTCCGATATCTGGGTGCGCGACCGGGTGAAACTAACGCTTCTTTTTCATAAAAGCGTGCGGGAAGCTAAAACCGAGGTTGAGGTTAAGGACGGCGTGGTAACCCTGCGAGGCGTTGCTGCTTCGGTTGCGCAGAAGGAATTGACGGCTGAGTACGTCAAGGATATCGATGGGGTTAAGGAGGTTCGTAACGAGATGAGCATCAGCGAGCCTCCGAGAAAGGTGCGCACTGCCGGCGAAAAGATCGATGACGCCTCCATCACCTCGCAGGTCAAGATGACCCTGCTGTATCACCGCTCCTCCAGTGCCGTCAATACTAAAGTCACTACCAAGCGCGGGGTAGTCACCCTGACAGGTACTGCCACCAGCACGGCCCAGATGAACCTGGCCGGCAAACTTGCCGGCGACGTGCGCGGCGTGAAGGACGTAAGAAACCGGATGACAGTCGAGTAGTAGTATCTTTTGACCAAGGAGGTCTATCATGAATAGCAAAGACCAGTACGTGCGTTTGATGCAGGCTAAGATGGACCAGTGGAACGCAGAGGTTGATCTGTTGGCTGCCAAGGCTAAAGTCGCTGCGGCTGACCTCAGGATTGAGTACGGCGAGCAGATCGAACATCTGGCGGCGAAGCAGGTGGTCGCCCGTCAAAAGCTCGAGGAGCTGAAAACCTCCGGCACTGGCGCCTGGGAGGACCTGAAGGTCGGGATCGAGGCGGCTTGGAATTCCATGGGTGAGGCGCTTACTTCGGCCCGGGCCCGCTTCAAGTAACCGGACCCAAGTAAGATACATGACAAAGGAAAAGCCAAAGCAGGGCGCAAGCCGAATCTGCTTTGGCTTTTTTTTTGCTGTGGTTTCCCAAAAAAGGTCAGGGGAAACAATTAATATCCGGTACAAGCGGCGCTGCCTTGTCCCCCCTATGGAATGGCTCTATTAGCTTTCAGTGTTGGTACCGTTGGCGCGACACGAGTTCGATGCACACAAGAAAAGCTGACATATTTTGCAATAAATTGTTTGAATGTATAAGTAGCCGTTGAATTGAAATGGAAGCCTCCGGTGGTATTGATAGCTTGTAACGAGCAAGCGGTCGGATCGGTTTTAACCGTCCGAAAATCAACCTACCACGAGGAGGCTCC
>Ga0209123_1001587_pt1 | contig 21856 bp, 16 predicted proteins | sample BarGraIncu00431A_FD_184500 | JGI IMG/M metagenome (GOLD analysis project Ga0209123, IMG submission 184500) | Arctic peat soil microbial communities from Barrow, Alaska, USA - Barrow Graham LP Incubations 004-31A (SPAdes) (version 2) | ecosystem: Environmental > Terrestrial > Soil > Wetlands >... | reverse complement strand
GGAAATGCCAAGTAGCCGCGACAAGTATTTTGAACGATTATTTCCACATTTAACCACGTATTCAAGTGCCTATCTGCTGGCCAATTGGACAATCCAACAAGCCGATACCATTCAACAACCTGTGATGGTGGCTCATCTGTACGGAAACGCCATGCATATTTTTGCAGCAAATACTCAAAAGCTCTTATTTGCCAATACGTTTAAAATCAAGGACCTTCAGGAAATACCGTACTATTTACTTCGTTGTCTGGATCAGCTTGCTCTGGACCCTTTACAAACGAGGTGCACTTTCTGCTGTGAATCCGTCTCCGAGCAAGACGTTCTCGATCTTTTCACACCCTACATCAAACACATCGAAATGGCGACTTTCACCCATCAAACGGACAAGCCATTGGAAATTATTGAAAAAAATAAACCTATTCATGCGAATCGTTAGCGGAACATACAGAGGCAGAAAATTTCAGTTGCCGAAAAATCTCCAGGCAAGACCAACCACAGACTTTGCCAAAGAAAATTTATTCAACATACTTGCCAATCGCATTGATTTTGAGGATTTGAATGTTTTAGACCTTTTTTCCGGAACGGGCAGCATTTCCTTCGAGTTTTTGTCCAGAGGAGCAAAAGCGGTCACTTGCGTGGAACAATACGCACCCCATGTTAAATTCATCAAGGAAGTGGCAGAAAAACTCAAAGTTGAAAACTTCACGGTTATAACGGGTGACGTTTACCGTTTTATTGAAAATTCAATCGGAAAGTTTGATTTAATTTTTGCAGATGCGCCGTATGCAGACGAACGATTGAGCAGTATTCCAGAACGCATATTAGCTTCTTCCCTATTGGCAGAAAACGGATTGTTGATTGTGGAACACTCCAAAACGACCAACTTCGGCAGTCACCCTTTGTACAAGGAAACGCGTGCTTATGGAAGTGTAAATTTCAGCTTTTTTCAGGCTGTGGAAACAGAAATTAAAGAAGCGGACCAAACAAACGACAAATAGATTCGCTCCATCGCACCAACCGGGGACGTTTCACCCATTCTTCCAATTCAATCAACCGACAATGTTCCTGATCTTTCAGAAACACCTCTTTCATGTGTTTACCAAAATCCTCGTTGTAGATGAAGGTATTTACTTCAAAGTTAAACTCAAAACTACGGTAATCCATATTGGTTGACCCCACCGTTGAAACAATGTCATCGGCAACCATAGACTTGGAGTGCAGAAAGCCATCCTGATAGAAATACACGTTTACTCCAGCTTCCATAATTTCGGTCAAATAGGAATGCATCCCTTTTAAAGCTACCCAGGTATCCGATTTTTCTGGCACCATCAGTCGCACATCCACACCACTTAAAGCCGCTGTCTGCATGGCAGTCAGCAAACTTTCATTGGGCAGGAAATAGGGTGTTTGAATGTAAACGTACTTTCTGGCGTTGGTTAAAATAGTAAATATTCCTTGCATAATATTTTCCCAATCGGTATCAGGGCCACTGGTCACTGTCTGCACCAGACAATCTCCCTGATCGCTCAGGTCAGGGAAATAATATTTCGAGGTCAAAAGTTTTCGACTCACAAAAAACCAGTCAATCAGAAAAGCGGTTTGCAAACCATACACCGCTTTGCCTTCAACACGGATATGACTATCCCGCCAAAAAGAAAAATTACCACCGGTTACATATCTGTCAGCGACGTTAAATCCACCGGTATAAGCAATTTCACCATCAATGACAACGATTTTACGGTGATTTCGATAATTAAATTTTGGTGAAAGGTACGGGAGAAGCACTTTCAAAAAGGGATAGACCTGTACCCCGACATCCCGCATTTCTCTAAAAAAACGCTGTTTAGTATGCCAGGAACCTATATCATCGTATATCACACGAACCTCTACGCCTTCTTTTGCCTTTTCAATGAGCAGATGTTGCAACTCGTACCCAATCTTGCACTGATCGATGATGTAATAATTCACATGAATGTGTTTTCTGGCTTTACGGATGTCTTCAAACAGACAATCAAACTTCTCACGTCCGTCGGTAATTAATTTCACCGAGTTTCCGGAAAAAACAGAATGTGAATTATTATTTCGAAACATCTCAATCAATCCGGTACATTCAGCCGGGTAAAGCGCAGGATCTAACTCCTCGTATAAATAGGCCGGATTATTTTCTATATTTCGAATACTTTTTTTGGAAATAATTTTCTGTTTTCGATAACGTTGACCAAAAAAAACATATAAAATAATGCCAACATAGGGTAAAAAAAACAGCACCAACATCCAGGATATTGTTTTCACCGGATTCCGATTATCCACCACAAGAACAAGCGTGATACCGATGAGCGTAATCCAGTAGACTGAATTAAACAGGAATAAAAACAGATCGGGCCAGGAAATTTCGGGAAAATGTATCATAATTTGGTATACACAGATTTGCGGTCGTGCAAATATGAAAAAAAAGCTTTGAATATGCTATCTTTGTCACGTAAAAATCCTACCAACATGCCATTTACCAGCCTCATCTTCACCGATAACATCAAAGCCGATCTGGAAATACTTCTTTCCGGTTATGCCCCCAATCAGATTTATGTATTGAGTGATGCTCATACACAATCGTTGTGTCTGCCAGCTTTGGAAGGAACAAAAAAACTGGAGGAAGCCCGGTATTTGAGCATTCCTGCCGGTGATGACCACAAAAACATGGAAAATCTGGCCAAAGTCTGGCAGTTTTTAAGTCAGGAAAATGCTACCCGTAAATCCGTTCTGGTTAATATCGGCGGTGGAATGGTGACCGATTTGGGTGGCTTTGCTGCAGCATCCTTTAAACGTGGCATTGACTGCATTCACATTCCAACCACCGTTTTGGCTGCCGTTGACGCTTCTGTAGGCGGAAAAACCGGTATCAATTTCAATGGATTGAAAAACGAGATTGGCGCGTTCCACTTACCAAAAGCGGTTCTGTTTTATACCCCATTCTTTAAAAGCCTCGATCATCAAAATCTTTTATCCGGTTATGCAGAAATGTTGAAACACGGTTTGCTTTCAAATGTAAAATACTGGAAAAAATTGCTTTCGTTGGATTTAAGTCACCCCGAAAGTGTCGATTTTCTGGCAGCCGTCCGGGAATCCGTACACATCAAGGAAGACATAACGGAGCAAGACCCCAAAGAACAAGGCATTCGCAAAGCCCTCAATCTGGGACACACGGTGGGTCACGCTTTCGAAAGCCTTGCTCTCAGACGCGAAGAGCCTGTACTGCATGGCTATGCCATTGCCTGGGGTTTGGTCTGCGAACTTTACCTTTCATCGAAATTCCTGAACTTCCCCAAAGAAATACTTCAACACTGCATCCGTTTTGTACGTGAAGAATACGGCGTTTTTTACATCACCTGCAAGGATTATCCCGATTTGTATGAGTCCATGACCCACGACAAAAAGAATGAAAGCAAGTCCATCAATTTTACCTTGCTTTCAAACATCGGTGAAATCCAGCTGGATCAAACCGCCAATCGCGCCCAAATAGAAGAAATGTTGGATTTCTACAGGGATGTGATGGGTATTTGATTTTCTTTTTGTTCTATTCCTTAGGTCTATAGCTTTTATACATTGTTTTACATATGCAATTTTATATGGAAAAAGCGGTTTTGGGTTTGGACAGATTGCAAAAAAACTGTACTTTTGCACCACATTTAGTTCGGGGTGTAGCTCAGCCCGGTTTAGAGTACCCGTCTGGGGGGCGGGTGGTCGCAAGTTCGAATCTTGTCACCCCGACACTTGACCCTTAAGCACTTATGAAGAAATTCGTAGGTGCTTTTTTCGTGTAATCATAATTTCAGTAATCCACTCGTTTGAAGTTCAACTTTTTTGTATCATTTAAATGGTATTTATAACAGAAAATTGATATTACTGTCCTTTTAAAATTTCGATAAATTCAGATGGTTGATCTATCTTTGACTTTCTACTAATATATCTTAGAAGCTTATTGACATTTATTGTATCTTTTGAAAATGCATAATTTGATTGATTCAACCTTTGATTGTCATTATTAATTTCAAATCATCATAAAATTAATTATATATCGGATTAAACGCTTCATTTTATCGTTCTCCGACGCGTAGTTTCAGTGAAAAACACTTGCTTCAAAAATCCATATTAAACTCATTGTTGATGTAAATTTTCGCCTTCGGCATATTTCTTCCTTCTTTTCCATCTCTTCCAGGCAAACCATTTTTACCACTTTTAGCCTCTTCTTCTCTCTGTGAATCTAAGTTCCTACCTGAAAGACCTCCAGTTCCACCGCTTCCGGGGAGTCCTCCTTTGCCTGGGATGCCTGGTGTACCAGCTCTCGAAAAACATTGCACGTAACCGATTGATTGTTTGGGAATATTTACAAATACATTGGATGATATACCGTTATGTCCAGCCTTACCACCATGTCCACCATTACCACCATTCCCCCCGGGTCCTCCACGACCGGGTCCAAATGTTTTATTAAAAGTTTTGACTGAGTCAACACCAATTCCACCGTTGCCACCGTTGCCACCATTGCCACCTTGACCTCCATTTCCACCGTTACCAGAAATAGCTCCAATAACAAGAGGAATAGTGCCTACAAGCGATCGGATATTTATCTCAGCTATCCTGCAAGCACCACCATTTAGTCCATCCTCACCATCCCCACCTTGCCGACCATCTTCTCCAGATGTGCCATGAAGGCTTTCCGGGTCAAAGGTGGGGTGCAATACCTTACCGAGAAAGTTTGCGCCAAAGGCAGGTTCTTTACCATGATCACCTGTAAAACCATTCTTTCCGGCACAACCATGGCAACCATCTATATCTCCCTTTCGAAAACCAAAACCGTGGGGTGTGCCCAGAATACCAATATCAAACTCATTAATAGAGGCTACTTTTTTAATTAACTCCTGGCAGGTAAGAATTAATGCGTTGCCTCTAACAATAACAATTGCATTTTTTTCGAGATTGAGTTTGCCAATATTTACGATGTTGTACATCTCTTCCTTTTCATCTACTCCCCATTCTTCAGGGTGCATGGTAATATCCCAAATTTCACCTTCAGCGACGGTTTTTTCCGGTATGGAAAATGTCCGAACGTAAATAGGAAGATGATTCCGATGCCCGCCATCATCTTTTTCTGTTTCAAGCGGATGGTTGGCAAAAACGTATGCTTCACCCCGGTCATGCATACCTTGAGATATTCTACTTCTGTACTCCAGGCCGTCCAGAAATGTCTCGCTTCTTTTTATTCGTTCTTCGAGAGTAGCCTGTGAAAGTATTTTTTTTGCTTCTTGCAGGGTGTCAATCCGAAAATAGGTCATTTGACTTTCACCTCCTCTAAAATTGTCTGTATCCTGATTTGCATCGGCGGCAATGGATAAGAATTCTTGATTTAGCATCTTGTTGAAATTTAAATATTATACCCTAAGAATAAAACAGGGCGCAGCCCTATAAACTGAGGGACTGCGCGACCTGATAAGGTACTGGTTTAGGCAGTTTCTATCACGTAAATATTGCCCGGAAATCCTGTTTTGCTGCCACTTTTGCCGTTACTTCCCGGATTACCAGAGGCAGAACCGGGGTTTCCGTTACTTCCACCGCTTCCGGTTGGACAACCCGATGCGCCACCACCCGATCCGCCAATTCCACCTGAACCAAGATATCCGGCAGATCCACCCAATCCGCCGTTACCTGGATTAGCTACAGAATTAAGTTTAACAATTTTACCAGCCTGGCCCTTAGGTACGATAATGTAAATATTGTTTCCACTTGTTGCATCACCTCCGTCACTTCCATTACCACCATTACCGCCATTACCGCCATTACCTCCTTTACCGCCATCAGTATGGGTGCAGCCGCAGCTTGCTCCGTTACCACCGTTACCGCCGACGCCACCATTGCCTCCTTGGCCGCCATTGCCTCCTTGACCTCCATCACCAGAGCGTGTACTCACAACAAACTGATCAGCACTGCCAGTAATCGTTGCAATCTTAACAATGGCAGTAAGCGAGGCAAAACCGTTTCCACCTTTCAATCCGTTTCCACCATCTCCACCGACTTCACCGTTTGATCCGGTTTGACCATTCTCACCCGGGATGCCACCTCCCCAACCACAGGTACCGGCTGGGCCTTGAGGACCATTAGCTCCGATCTGTCCGTTGGCACCTTGAGGAGGAGTAATGCCGGTTGCTCCAAAAATACCCAAATCGTAAGCACCAACCTTATTTCCTGAATTTCTTACCAAAGTGTCAACCATCATATCAAGCACTGTATTAGCTATTTTGATAGAGGAGCCCGGCTGCATGGTTAAGGTTCCGATGTTGAGGACAACAGGGTTTGTTGATGTTCCCAAATCCCAAATTTCGTCTGGCCCCAGTGTTTTGTTTTCAGCAGAAATAGTTCTTACGCTTATAGGAAAAATTCCTTTTAACTGTGCAAAATCGCTTTCCGTCAGAGGACTATCAAAGAAAACGTGATCATGCGCTTTTTCTGCAATCGTTAAAAGTGTATTATTATCTGCACTTTCCCGTTTTTCTTTGTTGACATTGGCAGGCATGCCATGGTTCAGCAGTGATTTCAATTTAGCGATGTTATCAATCTTGATAGTTTGGTCAATGGTTTGCCCACTTTTGAGTTTTTGAACATCAATTCCTAAATCTTCAGCTCTTTTAATAAAGTTTTCCATTTTCTATGTTTTTGATATTCCTACTCTTAAGGCTTTTCGGTTTTGCCCCGTTTTTTAGAGTGGGTTCTGGTCTCCACTTATTTTGTTTAATCAGGTGCATCTATAAAGCAAAAGCAATAATCTGGCCTGAGCCTACTATTTCATGGCTATAGTTTATCTTTGAGTATGCTCCATTTCTTGCTCTATTGTTTTTCAGGTAAAGTTTTTAGAAAAAAGGTGTATCTGATTTTTAACTGAGTCGGAATAAGTAGTTTCTAAAATATAATGTTGTATTGTTTGCCTACATTATTGAGTACAAACGATAAGCGTTCCTTAAGATTTTTAAAATGAGATAGACTTCAAAAGGTTTACGCTGATACCTGATCCTTTTCCATAATATTTCTATCAAGTTTAACTCAGGAGAATAGGGTAGCAAGAAGAATATGAAAACATCTTGCTCTTTCTATTCCTTGATTTTAGCTTTGTATTTTCTAAATTTGTGGATTGCAGGGCTGTCAAAATTAGTACAGTATTTTTACGGTTTGAGCGACGAATTTATCCATAAAACCTATGCATGTATCCGCATTGTTAATCCTTCATGCATGCATGTCGAAAAACAAATCGTTTTTGCGGGTCATCAAGCCGACCCCATTTTGCCTTTTGCCCTTTGCGGTAGGCAAAAGGATTTTTTTCCATTCATTTGCCAAGCGTAGGGAACATTTGGAGTAATTCCAGAGCCTCAAGCTCCTGGGTTTTCAATGTTATATATCTTGTTGTGTGAGTTACACACATAATAGCAACTACATATACAAGATAATACGATATTTCATTTACTTATCTTAAATATCTTAAGCGTAATATATATTTGTGCCGTTTTTATTAAGGAAAATATCCTTTATTTGGCAAATATAAATTTTAATTTGTGATTATTAAGCATTCGAAACCTTGTATAATCTTAATGAAATCTTATATTTACTTACACTACTGTCCGACAAAAAGATTAAATAGCTAGCACACAAAAGGGAGCCCCCAATTAGTATTGGAGAACTCCCCCGGTATGGTAAATTTGTTGTACCACCAACACTTAAACCATAAAGGCAAAAATACAGAAATAAAGTTTGTCGGACAGCCAATTTTTAAAAAACAAGTCAGACAAATCCTTATGCCCATCATTTCATAATGGCTATGTATTATTCATGTGAATCAAGGGTTAAAATATCAGATAGATGAACGCATCGGCGATTCTTCTAAAAGCAAGCACACGAAGATTCATACCGTGGTAGGACAAGTATTTGATGGAACAAGAACCTTTGTCAGTGAGTTCTAAAGCCACTTTGCCTGATCTATTTCTGGTCGGTGAATTCGGGTTTTTTATTATTTGTGACAAATCACCAAGAATATCCTATTTTATTTTGTGATGCAGAATCTTTTTAGCCATTATTTTTTTCTTCTCTTTCTCCTATTCTAAAAATTCGACTACCTTCGGCAGTAATTGCAAAACAAATAATTAAATAGTCAAATTAAATTATGGTTCGTACTCAAGAGATTATTTATATTTTCTAAACAACGATCTTGATTTTGAAGGGATTTATTCATCTTATTATACTACTGTTTATTTGTTACCCAAATCATCTTTAGCTTTTAGTTATTGCTTATTTGACAACTATTATAATTCTGTAGGAGGTACTCAAACCATTTACTTAAACAGTGTCGCCAATTCGCACAAAAAAATAAACATTGATGTTACCACAAAAAACTATACAAATTATTACTTGTCATCTCAAAACCAATTAAGTTCAATAGTGCCTATCGCTGGCATTAAGAATATCGGAAATACTTTCTCAATTGGTCAGGCAAAAAGTGAAAAAGGCGTTTTATCTCTAAAAGTATCCAAAAGATTATAGGAAACGTTATCAGTCAATACAGTATATCAAATGTCACGGAAAATTTTACTCCTATTTTTCCTCACTCTCTCATTCACCATCAAACCTTCCTGTCAAAACCTTGACATCAACATCCTGCGCGAAATCAACCTGAACCGCAACCGATCGCTCGACGGAACTTTCGTAACCATCACCAATTCATTAAAACTCGTAACAACAGCAGTACCGGTTGGTATGGCCGGTATCGCGCTGATAAAGCGAGACACCAACATGATCCGAAGCGTATTGGTTATGGGTGCATCATCTCTAGTCCAAGGTCTGATCACTAAAAATCTAAAAAGAATCGTTGCCCGTCCAAGGCCTTTTGTCACGTATCCCCAAATAGATAACTTTGACGATCCCAGGAATAAATCCATTCCAATCAGTTATAATACCGGAGACTTTGAATCCTTTCCTTCAGGTCATGCATCCGGTGCTTTTGCCTTTGCAACCTCCCTGAGCCTGGAATATCCCAAATGGTACGTTATTGCACCTTCTTTTGCCTGGGCTTCAGCCGTAGGTTATTCACGGATGGATATGGGTGTTCATTACCCTTCAGACATCTTGATGGGTGCAGCAGTTGGTGCCGGGAGTGCCTGGTTGTGTCATTATCTGAATCAGAAACTTTTCAGAAACCATAAGATCTTTCCCTGGGAGAAAAAAAGCAAAACTTTTGTACCTTTGCAATCCAAGTAAAAATACCATTCCCCTATGCAGTACATCATACATGCACCCAAAAATCTTAAAGGCGAAATAAAGTTACCTGCATCAAAAAGCATCAGTAACCGAGCGTTGATTCTGTGTGGCTTAGCTGGCAAAGGCAATTCCATTGAAAACCTGGCCGATTGCGACGACACCAACGTTCTGGTGAAAGCTTTAAGCTTTTATTCGGATAAAATGGATATTGGTGCAGCAGGAACAGCCATGCGATTTCTCACAGCATTTCTGGCTGCGAAAGAAGGAACCTGGAAAATTACCGGCAGCCAACGTATGAAAAACCGTCCGATCCAAATATTGGTGGATGCACTAAAAATGCTGGGCGCAGAAATAGAATATCTGGAAAAAGAGGATTTTCCACCACTTAAAATACACGGAAAAAAGCTCAGGGGAGGAGAAATAAACATCGACGGAAGCATCAGCAGTCAATATATTTCAGCCTTGCTGATGTTGGCGCCAGTTATGCAAAACGGCCTTCGGCTGAATATTCAGGGTGAACTGATTTCAAAACCTTATGTCAAAATGACGCTGGAAATGATGCAGCAATTCGGCATACAGTCCGAGTGGACAGACCGGCACATTGATATCAGGCCACAGACCTATCAGGCTATCAACTTTCAGGTTGAGTCCGACTGGTCGGGTGCCTCTTATTGGTATCAGATGTTAAGCCTGGCCAAAGAAGGTTCTATTTTTTTAAAAGGCCTTACCAAAGGAAGTCTTCAGGGAGACTCAAGGATTGCAGCATGGTTTGAGGATTTGGGCGTACATACAGAATACCTCAACAATGGTGTCCAGTTGTCAAAAACAACACAAAATATAAATGTATTCGAAGCAGATTTCACCGACCAGCCAGACCTTACCCAAACTTTCGCAGTGACATGTGCCCTGAAAGGAATTCCCTTTCACCTCACCGGGTTGCAAAGTCTGAAAATCAAGGAAACCGATCGGATTGAGGCTTTAATCAAAGAAGGTAGAAAAATCGGCTTTATTTTCACCGAAACCGATGGCCGGATTTTAGAATGGTCGGGGAAAATTTGTCTGACAAATTCAGACATAGCCATCGACACCTACGACGATCACCGGATGGCCATGGCTTTCGCACCTGCCGCATTCATTCTGGAGAATATTCGGATCAATCATCCGGAAGTCGTTTCCAAATCGTACCCCACGTACTGGGAAGATTTAAAATCTTGCGGTTTTAGCATTGAAAGTAGTCTGGAAGCACAATAAATTGGGTAAAAGACAGTTTTAAAAAACGTAATCAAGATCGCAAAAAATCCAAAGTGACACATGTTCAGTTTTGGTAAATAATGTACGGATGAGACTTAGATTAGCTAACTATATAGCCATTTCCCTACTCTTTCTGTTCTTCTCTGCTTGTTCTACTCAAAAGAACACGTGGAGCAGCCGGCAATACCACGACATCACCACCCGATACAATATTTACTTCAATGGCCATGAAGCCTACAAGTCAGGGTTAAAACAACTGAAAACTTCACACAAGGAAGACTATTCAAAATTGCTGCCGGTGTACATGGTGAGCAACCATGAAAATGCCAAAGGCACTGCATCCGGCATGAACAGGAGCATTGAGAAATGTCAGAAAGCCATTAAAAAACATTCCATCCGGGTAAAACCCAAAAACAAACCGGACTCCAAAAGCAGCGAGGCTAAAAAACTGTTCTACAGCAAAGAAGAATTCAATCCCTTCATGGACAATGTTTTTCTACTGATGGCCAATTCGCAGTTTTATAAGGCAGATTTTCTTTCTGCCAATGCTACCTGCTCCTACATCATCCGTCACTTTTCCACGGATAAGGCTACCTGCGACAAAGCCGGTATATTGATGGCCCGGGCAAACACAGAACAGGAATGGTATTACGATGCTGAAAACTTCATAGACAAGCTCAACAAAGAAAATCTGACACCTTCGTTGACAGGCGATTTCTCAAGTGCGTATGCAGATCTGTTGATTCGACGAAAAAAATATTCAGTAGCCATTCCTTATTTGGAGATTGCCATCAAAAAAACGGGAAATAAAACAGATAAACATCGTTGGACATTTTTACTGGCACAGCTTTATCAGGAAACCGGTAAAACCGACCAGGCATTCAAATTATACAGTTCCATTCCAGGCATGAACCCATCCTATGAAATGGAATTGAGTGCCAGAATCCGGCAAACAGAAGTGTATCCTGGCAACAACCCTCAAAAACCACTAAAAAAACTGAAAAGTTTAAGCCGTAGCAGCAAGAATACAGACTATCTGGATCAGGTTTATTACGCCATGGGCAATCTATATTTTGCTGCCGGTGACACGCTCAAAGCAGTGGAAAGTTTTCATACCTCTTTGACGAAAAGCACCAAAAACGGACCACATAAGCTTAAAACAGATTTGGCCCTTGGGAATTATTACTACCATACGGATCAATACATCAAGGCAGAACCCTGCTATACGGATGCCATATCTATGTTGAAAAAGGAAGACGAAAGATTTCCAAAAGCCTCTGAACGAGCAGAAATATTAAAATTGCTGGCACCAGAGCTTAAAACCGTTCACGATGAAGACAGTTTGCAGGCCATTGCCAGAATGCCTGAAAAAGAACGCAACATTCTCATTGAAGGTCTTGTAGCTGCAGCAGAAAAATTTGCCAAAGAAGAAGCCAGAAAGAAAAGCTTAGCTGAAGCTTTGAGTGCCAACGAAGAGCAAATGGCCAACAATACGGGAGCCAAGGGGAATCCACAGAATCCGAACACTGGCATAACCGATCTGAATAACGACAAGAGTTGGTATTTTTACAATTCAAACTCCGTCAGTAAAGGACAAACAGAATTTAAGAAAAAATGGGGCAAACGCAGTTTAAAAGATGACTGGCGTAGAAACAACAAAACGGCCTTTTTTGAAAATATGCCGGCGTCTGAGAGCACTGCCCAGACAACCGATAAGAAAAAAGATTCTCTGAGTATCGCTGCGACAGATACAACGGGAAATTTAGCCCTGGATTTAACCAAAGATGCTGATGACCCACTGAATGCCAACTTTTACCTAAAGAATCTTCCATTTACAGAAGAACAGCTGACAGCCTCCAACAGTAAAATTGCGGAAGCCTTATACAAAGCAGGGCTTATTTTCCGGGAAGAAATGGAAAACGACAGACTGGCTTTAAAAACCTTTCAGGAACTGGAAACCCGTTTTCCTGAAAGTCCTTTCCTGGAAAATTCCTACTACATAACCTATTTGATGCTTAAGCAGCAGAAAAAAGACGCCGAAGCCAATAACATCCGAAATAAGGAAATAGCACTTTTCCCCGAAAGCATGTTTGCAAAACGCTTAAGTGATTCGCTTTTCATAGAAAAACTAAAGGAAATGTACCAGGTGCAGGATACCATGTACGCAAAAACATACCAGCATTACCTTCAACACAACACAGACAGTATTTTCAATATTGGAAAGTATGTTGAAAAAAATTATCCGGTAAGCGCGCTTATCCCCAGGTTTAATTTTCTACAGGCTATGGAATCTGCCAGAACAGGTAAACCAAATGATTTCCACGAAATGCTGCTTTCCATAACCAAGAATTACCCAAAGAGTGACCTGATACCGACCATCAATCAGATGCTGGCTTACTGGGATCAGGGCCGACGTCCGGTCTCATCCAAAGGCTATACAAACCTGCTTGAAGCAAGTTCAGCTTTGGAGGTTGACAGCATTGCCAGATTGGATTCGCTGGCCAAAAAGTTTAATTTCAACCCAGCCGAAGCACACGTCATGCTGATCAGTTACCCTGCTATCTCGATCAACATTAACCGATTGCAATTTGACGTAGCGCTTTACAACTTCACCAATTTTTTAATTCGCGATTATGAATTAAATTTTGTGAAAGTAGGACAAATGAATGTACTTTTGATCAGTGGATTTGAGAATGCGGAAGATGTGATGCGTTACCGTTCCTGGATTGTTTTCCAGAATGAAAAACCTGAAGTTAAATATCCGGGTATCCAATTCTTCCTGGTTTCAGAATCAAATCTAAAAATTTTACAGGAAGGTGTTTCTCCCGAAAAGTATCTTGATTTCTTCGATAAAAACTATTCGAAAATCAAACCCACTCCCTAATAAAAAACAGTATTATGACAAAAGACCGATTGCTTTGGGCGGATGATGAGATTGACCTGCTAAAACCCCATATCCTTTTTCTGGAGGAGAAAGGCTATGAAGTGGTTACGACGACCAATGGACAGGATGCATTGGATTTGTGCCGGGAGCAGTCTTTTGATCTGGTCTTTCTGGATGAAAATATGCCAGGGCTCAGTGGTCTGGAAACGTTGACCGCTATCAAGGAATTTCTGCCTTCCATGCCGGTGGTGATGATCACCAAAAGTGAGGAAGAGGACATTATGGATCAGGCCATCGGCAGCAAGATTGCAGATTACCTGATCAAGCCCGTCAACCCCAGGCAAATGTTGCTGGCCATCAAAAAAAATGTCCATAAGGATGAAATCATGCACGATGCAACTACCGTGTCTTTTCAGCAAAATTTTTCAAAACTCAGCCAACAGATTGATGCATCAAATTCCTGTGAAAGCTGGATTGATGTCTATAAAAAAATAGTGTATTGGGAACTGGAACTCGAGGCGACCAAAACAGGCATGGAGGATGTCCTCAAGCATCAGAAATCGGAGGCAAACAGGCTTTTTACCCGCTATATCCGAAAGAATTACCTGGACTGGATAGATAAACCCGAAACCCGTCCACTGATGAGTCCGGATCTTTTCAAAAACAAAGTTTTTCCATTGTTGGACTCTGGTGAAAAAGTCTTTTTCATATTGATAGACAATTTTCGTTTTGACCAATGGCAGGTCATCAAACGTTTACTGGGAGACCAGTTCAACATTGATGAAAACATCTATTACAGCCTGCTGCCAACAGCGACACAATATGCGAGAAACTCCATTTTCTCTGGTTTGATGCCCCTTCAGATTCAGGAAATGTTTCCCGGATTATGGGTGGATGAGGAAGAGGAAGAAGGCAAAAATATGAACGAATCGCCTCTGATCCAGACACAACTCGACCGATTTCGCAAAAATTACGATTTTACGTACAACAAAATAAACAACAACCAGGCTGGTGAGAAGTTGATGGCCAATATGAAAAGCATGTTGAACATCCCCTTGAATGTGATCGTCTTCAATTTCATTGATATGCTTTCGCACGCCAGAACCGAGTCCAAAATGATCCGGGAGCTGGCAAACAACGAAGCGGCCTACCGTTCGCTCACTGAATCCTGGTACAAACATTCGGCCATTTCCGAAATCTTTGATTATCTGGTCAACCAGAACGTCAAAATTATCCTGACCACAGACCACGGGACCATACACGTTGACAACCCCATTAAAATTATTGGAGACAAAAACACCAACACCAACCTCCGCTACAAAGTGGGTAAAAACCTGAACTACGATCCCAAACAGGTCTTTGAAATAAAGAATCCCAGCAAACATGGGTTACCAAGTCCAAACATCAGTTCGACGTATATTTTTGCGACCAACAACGACTTTTTCGCATACCCCAACAATTACAATTATTACGCAACCTATTACAAGGACACCTTCCAACATGGAGGTATTTCCATGGAAGAAGTGTTGATACCTTTCATTACTTTAGAACCCAAAAAGAAATAACAATGACATTGGAGATTGCTTCACTCGATCAGATTCATCAAACCGCCAAGGCTTTTCTAAAGGCTACGGAAGGTAAAACCGTTTTTGCATTTTACGGGTTGATGGGGGCTGGAAAAACCAGTTTTATCAAAGCCGTTTGTGAAGAATTGGGCGTCACTGATGTCATCAACAGTCCTACTTTTGCCATTATCAACGAATATTCCATACCCGAGGGAGGAAGTATTTACCATTTCGACTTTTACCGCATCAAAAAATTGGAAGAAGCTTTTGATATGGGCTATGAGGAGTATTTCTACAGCGGTGAATATTGTTTCATCGAATGGCCGGAAATGATTGAGTCCTTATTGCCGGAAAATTGTCTGAAGGTTTCTATTCGTGAATTGCCTGACGGAAAACGAATTATTGAGTTCTAAGCAAACGAAGGTCAACCCTTAGTTCACAACTACAATAAAGTCCGCTTATCCAAAAATTCCTGAAAAGATTCTTTATAAGAATTAGAAACGGGAACGTACTTTTTATCAAAAACAATTCGATTGTGTTCAACCATTTTTTGTCATTCCTAAAGAAGTAACTGAATGGGCCAATAAAGCCCCAACTATTTACTTTGCCGGTTACAATGATGGAGCCGCTGAAGAGTTGACATTAAAAACCAACGAAATAACCAGAAAGAAATCCGATTACCTGGAAGGCACTTATGCTGCTCATGGAATTGAAGAAGTGATGGACAAGGAAGATATCGTTTTCGTTGTCGATCCAATCCCCGAAGAAATCGAAAAATTTCAGGATGTATTGGAAAAAAGTGTTGGACTAAAAGTTGTGGCCATTGCATATTATGACACGCCATTCACAACCATCCGCTTTCCGTCTGCCGGAGAAATGAAACCCTATGTCCTTTTATGCGCAGGATGGAATTTACTGGTAGAGATCGGCTTGGCCAAAGGCATCGACCTTGACAAGCCAAACAGGGCGCAAAAGGCTGGCAATGAGTTGGTTGTATAGCTTTTACAGATAGTTATTGAGGCTGCTTGTAATGTATATTTACAGGCTGTTTTTATTATACCTGAAAGAGAACTAAGTCCTGTCAGATATTTTCAGTAATCCTCTTTTTTGCCCGAAAAATCAAGTCCTTTACCGAGAGACACAGCTAAAAAGCTTTAACCTTTAGTCAAAAGGCAAATAAGTAAATAACTTTGAACACTGTAAGATCAAATATGTTATAGATTATAAAACAAAACATTTTGACACTTCGTTCAAGTTCTAAACAAAAAACATTCAATAAATGAAACACGGATTTTTAATTTTCAGCCTGCTTCTTGCGAGTACATTCTCCCTGTCAGCGGAAAACGTGGTGCAAAAGCCTGCAAAATGGGATCTGAAGACCTGTATTGAGTATGCCAGGAAAAATAACATACAAGTACAGAAAGCCAGAATTACCACCCAGGAAAGTGAGATTACACTGAAACAAAGTAAAGAAGCGCTTTTTCCCAGTGTCAATGCAAGCAACAGTTTTAGCTTTTCCAACGGGAAAATACAAACGGATGGTGTGGAAGCAAAAAACAACGCATCTCTTGGAAGCAGCTATTCCATCAATGCCGGCATGACCCTGTTTGATGGGTTGAAGAATTACAACACCATCAGGCAAAATGAACTTTCGAAAAAAGCTTCAGACCTGACCACCAAAGTAACGGAAAACAGTATTGAAATTTCCATTACCGAGGCCTATTTGGAAATATTGTATGCCCATGAAACGTTGGAAATGGCAAAACGTACAGTCGAAACATCCAAAGCGCAGGTTGCACTCAGCCAGAACCTTTTGAATGCAGGCAGCATCGCCAAGGCTGATTTCAGCCAGGTTCAGGCTCAATACAGCAGCGATTTATATGCTGTAGTAACCGATCAAAACAATTACGACACTCAGAAACTGACGTTGAAGCAATTATTGGAATTAGACATGACGGATGAACTTGAAATCGTTTTTCCGGACTTTAAAGAGGCGGACGTTCTGACACCCTTGCCCTCCAAAGCCGATGTGTACAAGACCGCTTTAAATGTGATGCCGCAAATACAGAGCAGTGAATTGTCAGTCCGGGTAGCCGAATACGATTTAAAGAATGCCAAAAGCAGCTATTACCCGACACTTTCACTCAATGGAAGTTTGAGTACCAAACACGACATGGATGTCAGTACCTCTTTTGGCGATCAGTTGAATAACAATTTCTATCAGTCCCTCGGGCTCAGTCTGAGCATCCCCATTTACAGCAATGGATCCACCAGAGCTTCGGTTCAAAAAGCCAGACTTGGCATACAATCGGCCAAATTAGACTATACAAGCGTTCAAAAAGATTTATTGAAAACGGTAGAATCATTGTACCAGGATGCGGTTTCAATGCAAAGCAAGTATTACGCAGCCAAAGAAAATCTCAAATATACAGAAGAAAGTTACAACCTGACGGAAGGCCAGTTCAAACTCGGCATGAAAAATACGGTTGTACTGCTCACCGCCAAAGACAAATATCTGGAAGCAGAGCAAACGCTTTTACAAGCTAAATACGGAGCCGTTCTCAGCCAAAAATTGCTGAACTTTTATCAAAACATACCCATTGAACTATAAATAATACAATATGAACAAATCACTAAAAATCACGTTAATAGCTGCGGCGGCTGTAATAGTCGTATTTGCCGTATGGTTCTTCTTCCTGAAAAAAGAAGCGAAAGGAATACCCGGTATAAAAACAGAAACAGTCACTTATGGCGATATTCTCACATCCGTGACTGCCACCGGTACCATTGAACCACTCGTTACCGTAGACATCGGTACACAGGTTTCAGGAGAAATCGACAAAATTTATGTTGATTACAGTTCCGTCGTCAAAAAAGGTCAATTGTTGGCAGAACTGGACCGATCCACCCTCAACGCATCCTTAGTTTCTTCCAAGGCAAGCTACGAATCGGCACAGAATGAACTAAGCTATCAAAAGAATAATTATGAGCGTAACAAGCAACTGTACGAAAATCAATCTGTCAGCAAAACCGACTTTGAGACCGCCCAATACCAATATTACAACGCCAAATACGCTTACACCACTGCTAAATCCAATTTGGAAAAAGCACAAACCAATCTAAGTTATGCCTCCATCTATTCTCCTATTGACGGTGTTGTTCTGTCCAGAGCGGTGGATGAAGGTCAGACTGTAGCCGCCAGTTTCAGTACCCCAACCATGTTCACCATTGCCAAAGACCTGACTAAAATGCGTGTCATTGCCAACGTGGATGAAGCCGACATCGGCACCGTAAAAAAAGGTCAGAATGTATTGTTCACGGTAGATGCCTTCCCCGATGATGAATTTACAGGTGCGGTCACCATGATCAGGCTGGAAGCCAAGACATCATCCAACGTGGTTACTTACGAAGTTGTGATAGATGCACCCAATCCCAAGTTAAAACTGTTGCCGGGCCTCACTGCCAGCGTCAATATTTACACCCGGGAACGCAGAAATGTCTTGATTATACCGGCCAAAGCCCAACGTGTACATCCTACAGATGAAATACTGGCCATGCTAAAAGTAAACAAGACTGCCGCAGCTACTGCTGAAGTCGAATCTGCAAAATCAGAAAAAGACACAGCTAAAGCCACCTCAAAAGATTTGGCTATTAAAACAGACGGGCCTGATGCACCGGAAGGAGAGGTCAACCAACGGATGATTTGGATCAAGAACAATGATGGAAGCATTGAGCAGAGACAAGTCGTGATCGGCGTTTCTGACGGAGAATCCACAGAAATCCTGAGCGGTCTCAAAAAAGGCGAAAAAGTAATTACAGAACTGACTCTATCCACAACCAAAGTGAAGGATGATGCAGAAATGAATACTGCTACAACAAGCCCTTTTATGCCCAAACGTCCAAGCCCAAAAAGCAAGAAATGAGTAAAGAAATCATTCGCATAGAAAACCTTTGCCGGAACTTTATCGTCGGAGAAGAAACGGTTCATGCCTTGCGGGGGATCAGTTTCTCCATCGAGCCCGGTGAATTTGTCACCATCATGGGAACCAGCGGATCGGGCAAATCAACTTTGCTTAACATGTTGGGTTGCTTAGATACGCCTTCCAGCGGTGATTATTTTCTGGATGGTCTATCTGTCCGTGAAATGGGGAAAGATGACAGAGCCACAACAAGAAATATGAAAATCGGATTTGTCTTCCAATCCTATAACTTATTGCCGAAGACAACCGCCATTGAAAATGTGGAATTGCCACTGATATACAACCCGGCCGTCTCTTCCAAGGAACGCCGCGAAAGGGCCATCAATGCATTGAAGGAAGTCGGACTTGGAGACAGGTTGTATCACAAGTCCAACCAGCTGTCCGGAGGACAGCAGCAGCGTGTTGCCATTGCCCGTGCCCTGGTCAACAATCCGGTCATCATCCTCGCAGATGAAGCGACAGGCAATTTGGACACTCGTACCTCCATCGAAATTCTGGCACTGCTCCAGCGCCTGTACAAAGAAGGCCGTACCATACTGTTTGTGACCCACAACCCGGAACTATCCAAATTTAGTAGCCGGAATATCGTCCTTCGCGATGGCAAAATTCTGGACGATAAAAGAAATTCAGACATTGCTTCAGCGGAAGAAACTCTTGCAGCCCTTCCCAAAGAAGATTAACAACATACATCATGGATTTATCAAACGCAATTAAAATATCACTTCGCGAGTTGGCCAACAACAAGTCGCGGACATTTCTAACGATGCTGGGTATCATCATCGGCGTTGGTGCAGTAATAGCCATGTTGGCCATTGGGCAAGGTTCCAAATCGAGCATTCGAAACCAGATTTCAGAGATGGGCTCCAACATGCTGACCATTCGTCCCGGTGCGGATCAAGGTCCGGGAGGCGCACGTTTGAGTGAAGACGATATGCAAACCCTTAAATTGGAGGACTTCGAAGCCATCAGAGATCAATCCAGCTATTTTGTAGCCATATCTCCAGGCGTATCGAGCAGCGGTCAGGCCATTTTCGGGGCGAACAACACACCAACTACCATAAACGGTGTCAATGAAGAATTTCTGGACATCCGAAAATATGTGATATCAGATGGTGATATGTTCACAGAAAAAGACATCAAGTCATCAGCCAAAGTATGCGTGATCGGTCAAACCATTGTAGAAACACTTTTCCCAAATGGAGAAGACCCTGTTGGTCAAAGCATTCGTTTCGGAAAGATTCCTTTTAAAGTAATCGGAGTTCTGCAAGGAAAAGGTGACAACTCCATGGGACAAGACCAGGATGACATCATACTGGCTCCATACACGACTGTCATGAAAAGAATTCTGGCTGTTACGTATCTGCAATCCATTTATGCATCAGTTGCCAACGAAAATGATACAGAAGTAGCTCAGGCACAGATTGAAGAAATTTTACGCAACAGACACAAAATCAATCCGAGTGCTGATGATGACTTTAGTGTCCGTACCCAAAAGGAAATGCTGACCATGATGACTTCCACAACAGACATGATGACGACGCTGTTGGCAGCAGTTGCGGGAATATCACTGATTGTGGGAGGTATAGGCATCATGAACATCATGTATGTTTCTGTAACCGAACGCACCCGGGAAATCGGACTTCGTATGTCCATCGGTGCAAAGGGCAAAGACATCCTGACGCAATTTCTGATCGAAGCAGTTTTAATCAGTTTTACAGGTGGCCTTATCGGTGTTTTGTTGGGCATTGCTTCATCATATAGCATCAAGTGGTTGGCCAACTGGCCCATAGAAATTCAGGGATACTCTGTTTTCCTCTCCTTCGTGGTTTGTTCTGCAACAGGAATCTTTTTCGGATGGTATCCGGCGAAGCGGGCGTCGCAGTTGGATCCGATAGATGCGATCCGTTACGAATAGAGCATCGCTCTATTTGTGCAGGTAATGGGCGCTGGCTTTCAGTGCACTAATTTGGGTGCACTGCATCTTTAGGTAACTATTTTGATTCGAAGACAAAACTAAATCAGATGAGAATAGAAAAAACTTATTTTCGACAAACAGAGTCGTTTGTTCGACAGAAATAGAAAATTCGCCTTAAGAGCACAAAAAAAGGTCGCCCAATAACTTGAAACGACCTCCACTATTTTTTGTTAACTATTCTTACTACAAAAGCGCTTCCACTTTTTGAGCCAAGGCACTTTTCTGAGCAGCACCAACTTGTTTGTCTACCAATTGTCCGTTCTTGAAAAACAACAGCGTAGGAATATTGCGAATGCCAAAACGGGTTGGAACTTCGTTGTTGTCGTCCACATCCATTTTTCCAATGGTTACTTTACCCTCATATTCAAGGGCTAAATCTTCAATGATTGGTCCGATCATTTTACAAGGGCCACACCATTCAGCCCAAAAATCAACAACAATGGGTTTATTTGATTGTAATAATTCGTCAAAATTCGAATCTGTAATTACTAATGCCATATCTAAGTGAATTATATAAAAATGTTTTAAAGTGCGTCAAATGTACAAAAATATTCTTTTTACCTAAGGCCCTTTTTCTAATTAATTTTCAAAGTGACCGATTCCATCAGTTCCAGATATTGAATAAAGTCCTTGGTAGGCTGCACCTGATAGGATCTGGAAAAAAAGTCCAGACGAAGCGGAGACTCGTCGTCGTAATCAATCACCGTCATGGTCAGTTGCGTTTTACCCGGATGTTTTCGGACTTCTTCGAGTAAATCCTCCACGAACGGTTTTTCAATAATAGAGAGCGGAATGGAGATATTTATTTTTTCGATGGATGTATCCATAACCTCCGAAAGCAGGGAGATTGAATAGACCTTCAACTCAAATTCGCTGGGCTTCCAGGATCGGGGCACATATTTTGCCTTAA
>Ga0209123_1001586_pt1 | contig 21875 bp, 21 predicted proteins | sample BarGraIncu00431A_FD_184500 | JGI IMG/M metagenome (GOLD analysis project Ga0209123, IMG submission 184500) | Arctic peat soil microbial communities from Barrow, Alaska, USA - Barrow Graham LP Incubations 004-31A (SPAdes) (version 2) | ecosystem: Environmental > Terrestrial > Soil > Wetlands >... | reverse complement strand
GCTCTCTGGGATGAAGTCAAGGATCGGCTGCATACTCCGGCCATGAGGCTGTCAGGCGGTCAGCAGCAGCGTCTTTGCATTGCCCGCGTTCTGGCTCTGGAGCCGGAAGTGATACTGCTGGACAGGCCTTGTTCAGCTCTGGATCCTGTATCAACGGCCAAAATTGAGGAGTCCCTGAGACAGCTTAAGGAACAGTTCACAATTATCATTGCACCCCATAACGTACAGCAGGCAGGCCGCCTCGCTGACCGGGTTGCATTCATGTTAATGGGGAGCCTGATAGAACAGGGCGTTACGGGTGCGGTTTTTGAAAATCCTAAGGATAAGCGGACCAGTGATTATATTACCGGCAGATTTGGTTGATCAAATAGGTGAACAGAGGGGGGCCGTGTTATTTCAGACTGACTGCGGATTAAAGGCTGTTGATTCGATTACTGCCGGCGCATTATAAGTAAAGCACTGGAGACTGTAAGGTTTTCGGTGCTTTTTTGATGCTCGTTTCAGCAAGAAAACCCAGTTTCCTGGAGTGATGGGATCAGGGTGCTTGCTTATATGTCTAAAATGATTGACATTGCATGGTCCGTTGTTTCCAGTCGAGTTGGCTTATAAATTTATTTTACTTCGATTGTCCCTTTCATAGAAGGATGTATGCTGCAGATGTATTTATATGTGCCTGCAGTGTCAAATTGGTGTTTGTAACTCTCACCATTTTTAATCGAGTCACTCTTGAAAGCATCAAAGACAATATTGTGAGCAACACTGTCATTGTTTTTCCATTCCGCCGTATCTCCGACTTTTATTGTAAGAACATCTGGATTGAATACAAAGCTCTCAATGAGAACAACATTATTTGACGCCGCTGTGGTATCGGACGACACGATACCTGCAGTAGTGTTGCCAATCGTGCCGGTTGTACTGCCATTGGCTGTCGTTGATGACGAGCATCCGGCGGCTGCAGCCATAATGCCGATCGCCGTAAATAAAACCAGAAATTTCATCTTCATCGATATCATCTCCTTACATGGAATGGATTTGATTATTTAGAGTTTCTGAAAATTATCATAGTATTATTATATTAAAACAAGTGTTAAAAATGTGTAAAAATGCATCGAAATTTGCCGCGTTTGCTATTGCAAGTAGGATGGTAAAAGAATACAATATCTAGTACCGTAGCCGCTCATCCGACACAATATACAGTATGAACGGCATATAATTAAATTTGAAAGATACAGCAGAAAGACAGGAGTCACTGTCTTTTTCCGGGCAGTCTCTGCTATTTGGGTTTTTACGGGTAATTAACAGGAGGACAGAATATGGCAACGCTTCACACTTTGATGAGCCGCTATTATACAAAGGAACTTTTAGATCATCCGGAAAAGACAGTTTTTGACCTTTTCGATTGGGATACCTGTGATGTTTTGATCAAAGACCATAAATCAGGAAAAATCCTTACGGATATGAAGGACCTGGAATTTCCGGTCCATTACTCGCAGAATGCGCGTGATATTATAGCTTCCAAGTATTTTCGCAAGGCCGGGGTAGGTTCGGCAGCCGGCAGTGAGAACAGCATGCGCCAGGTAGCGCACCGCATGGTAAACTTCTGGGTTGAGGCGCTCCGCGAGGAAGGCATCATTCAGGACGAAGCGCAGGCGTCCATCATCTATGATGAGCTTGTCTATTGTTTTCTGAATCAGATGTTCGCCCCCAATTCGCCCCAGTGGTTCAATACCGGCCTGAAGAGCAGCTACGGCATCGCGGGAGGCCACAGCAATTTATTTTATTATGATGAAAAGCTTGGCCGGGTTGTTGAATCTGAAGATGACTACACCCGTACCCAGGCATCTGCCTGTTTCATCCTCTCCATCGAGGATAAGCTCCTGGGACCTCACTCGATCTCGGAGGAATATGTCTCAGAGACGAAGCTGTTCAAAGGCGGTTCAGGATCCGGCAGTAATTTCTCAAGCGTCCGGGCAGAAGGTGAATGCCTTACAGGCGGAGGTGCTTCGTCAGGCTTAATGAGTTTCCTGAAAGGACTTGACCGCAATGCCGGGGCAATCAAATCCGGCGGTACAACCCGCCGGGCAGCAAAGATGGTCTGCCTTGATATAGACCATCCTGAAATTGAGAATTTTATCCTCTGGAAAGCACGTGAGGAAGACAAAGTGAAAGCCCTTGCAAAAATGGGCTATGATGCCGATATGGACGGAGAGGCATACCAGACCGTCTCCGGACAGAACAGCAATAACTCGGTCAGGATTTCCGATGAATTCATGACCAAAGTTACCAGACTTGCAGCAGAACCGGAATCTGTGCATCTGCTGAAAGGCCGCCGCGACAGCCGCGTTGACTGTGCTGTCCTTGTTTCTGATCTCTGGCAGAAATTTAACGAGTCCTCCTGGAGATGTGCCGACCCGGCCCCTCAATTTGATGATACTTTCAATGCCTGGCATACGTGCCCGGCAGGTGAGGACGGACAGACAGGCGCCCGCCATAACCGCCTGAACTCGACGAATCCCTGCGGTGAGTATGCGTTCCTTGATGACACAAGCTGCAATCTTGCATCCATCAATGTCCTTAAGTTCTTCGATACCGCCAGCGGCAAATTTGACATGGCCGGTTACCTGCACATGATAACCCTGTGCCAGCTGGTCCTGGAAGCCTCGATTCACTGGGGTCAGTTTCCGACCGAGGATATTGCCCGCAAAACATGGCTGTTCCGCAGTACCGGCCTGGGGATGGCCAACCTGGCTGCGCTGCTGATGACTGTCGGCCTGCCGTATGATTCCGAAGAAGCCCGTGCTTTCTCTGCCGCCCTTGTCGGCATACTGACCGGCCAAAGTTATTATATATCGGCGCTTATGGCGGAAGTCACAGGTCCTTTTGCCAAATATGAGCTCAACCGCGAACCGATGCTGCGGGTAATCCGCAATCATTCCCGTGTCGCCGGTGCCCGCAGCGATGAACTGGAAGGCCTCTCTTATGAACCCCTGCGTGTCAACCATGCTTTGCTAACCCGTACAGGGTTTTCAGGATTTGCCAAAACCCTGAAAAAATCCTGGGAGAAAGCAGAAGAAGCCGGTGCCCGTTTTGGTTACCGGAATGCACAGGTAACGGTCATGGCACCGACAGGCACGATCTCTTTTGCCATGGACTGTTCTTCAACCAGTATCGAGCCGTTTTTTTCACATGTTGTTTATAAAAAACTTTCCGGGGGGGGATTCATGAAGCTCGCAAATCCAACGATTGGAAACGGGCTGAAAAAACTAGGTTATACCCCGCAGCAGATTGAAGATATTATGAGCTATATCCTGCGGGAAGAAGGCGGGATGGTTGTTGACGGCAAGATTGAAGGTGCCCCGCATTTAAAGGATAAACACCTTGCGGTTTTTGATACGGCAAACCAATGCGGTACCGGTAAACGGTATATTAACTACAAAGGACATGTCCTTATGGTAGCTGCCCAGACACCGCTGCTGTCCGGTGCCATTTCCAAAACAGTCAATCTGCCCCGGGAAGCAACGGTTGATGATTTCAAGGAAGTCCATATCATGGCATGGCGACTTGGAGTCAAAGGGATCACGCTGTACCGCGACGGCTCAAAGTTCGCCCAGCCGTTAAATATGCGTATGGATGCCGTTAACTCGGATACGGAACTGGCTGATCTAAACTATCCGCAGCTGCTGGATTATGCACAGAAAGCCCGCGACCGAATTTCTGCATTCGAAAAAACAGGTGAATTTCCCCGCCTGTCGCGCAGGGACAAGCCATCCGGAATTCGAACCGGCCACACCCATCCTGCACAGGTGGAGGACGTCAAAATATATACCACGGTAAACCGTAACGGAACCGGAGATATTTCGGAAATCTATATCACGACAGACCGTGAGGGTACCCTGATCATGGGCCTTCTCAATTCATTGTCCAAGACGATTTCCGTCATGCTTCAATACCATATTCCGGCTCAGAACATATCAAAGATGCTTCGGGGACAAAAATATGAGCCTTATGGTTTTGTCACCCGCCATCCGAATATCAAATACTGCACATCGATATCTGATCTGATCAGCAAAATTATCGACATTGAGATCGGCGACTACTCCCGCTGCCAGGTGAAGCCTGAAGAAGTGGAAGAGACGATTCCGGTAAACCATTCAGCTCCGCCAGCTGCCGCGGCTTTTCCTGCCGGGATCAGGCATGAGTATGAGACCGGTTCGAAGGAAACACTTCATGCCGAAGGCCGGCAGACGGCATCGGATGATAAATTCATACATGAGAGCGCACGCGGTGCAGCAAGGAACGGCGAGAAACTTTATGACGGTTCTGTCTGTCCTACCTGTTCGAGTACCCGTATGATGCGAAACGGAACATGCAAGGTTTGCCTTGACTGCGGAACGACGACCGGCTGCTCCTGATCTGGATTACAAGGAGGTAATATGATTACACCCGAACAAATCCGTAAAATTGATGAATTGTTTCCTGTCCTTTTGCAAATGACGGAGGCATCCCGTAGGATCATCTTTTCAGAGGGTCACGTGGCAGCTCTTCAAAACGAACAAATGCTGATGAAGCAGAACCAGGAATGCCAGTTCATTCCGATGGTAATGACAGGAAAATTGAGAATCTTCAAGCTTTCACCTAATGGCAGAGAGATGACACTATATCGAATTGGGCCGGGTGAAACCTGCCTGATCTCCATAGCCTGTCAAATCAAAGGGGAAGACTTCCCGGCGATGGCACAGGTCGAAGGGAAAACCCAGCTGTTCATGCTGCCTTCGTTTGTCTGCCATAATGTACTTGGCAGCAATCTTGCCTGGAAAGATTTTATCATTACATCGATATATTCACACCTGACGGAAGTGATGGAGACGCTTGAGGCAGTTGCATTTGACCGGACGGACCATCGTCTGGTTTTATGGCTGCTTGAAAAGACAAATGAAAAGAATGCCGCAATCCTGTGCACACATGAAGAGATTGCAGTCGAGCTTGGGACGGCCCGGGAAGTGGTATCCAGACTTCTTGGTGATTTGAAGAACAAAGGAATCCTTACTCTTGGCCGCGGTAAAATCAAAGTTATGGATCCGGAGCAGTTGAAACTTCTGGCTGAATAAGGCACTTATTCCATTTTTAAATGGGAGAAATAAGAAAATGATTCGTTTTGCCAAAGATGATGATCACATGCAGTTAAAGCGTCTCTGGAACCAGGTGTTCGGAGATTCTGATACTGCGGTTGCGTTCTATTTTTCGCACCGTCATCAGAATCAAAACATGCTTGTGTACGAGGCGGAAGGTATAATCGCCGGTATGATGACAATGCTGCCTGTGCAGCTTGCATTCAGTCAGGAAATCCGCGCCGGACGCTATATCTACGCCGTTGCAACCGCACCGGCTTACCGCGGGCAGGGGATAAGCACAAAACTTCTTTTATATTGCCATGATTGGATGAAAAAAAACGGTGAGACGGCTTCTATTCTTGTTCCGGCATCCGGCAGCCTGTTTGCATTTTATGAAAAACGGGGTTACCAGACAGTATTTTACGTTGATATCACGACGGTTCAATCTGCTCTATTGCCTCCATTTCCTGTCGGATCCGTATGTACACCCTGCCGCGTTCAGGATTTTTATCGCCTTCGTGATTTTGCGTTTTCAGGCAGCAGTTTGTTTGTGAAATGGGATCAAGCGGCACTGGAATATATTATACAAAGTGCAAAGTCCTTTGGGGACGGTGTATATCATGTGCAGACAAAAACTGGTGAGGGATATGCTGTATGCGGATGGCGCGGACAGAAGGTATTTATCAGGGAAATAGCCGCTGCAAATATGGATATACCCGATGTATTGTCCGTTCTGCATCATACGCTGCGTGCGGATGAATACATGGTACGCCTGCCGGCAGGTTCCATTCCGGATAGAGAACCGCTGCCTTTCGGGATGATTCATTATCTGGGAGATGCGCCCTTACTAAATGGTTCGCCGCCTTATCTTTCCCTGGTTCTGGATTAGTAAACAGTCATTGCCTCGACAAACATATTTACCAGTCTTTTTATTCCGGCATCGACATCCGGGCACATTTCAAAGCCCTGTTCTGTGCATGCAGGCTGGATTCCGATGCAGATTACCTGACATACCGTTTCGAGTTCAAGGTATCGCAGCATAACGGAGAGCGGCAGCATGTGCGTTGAGAATGACATGCCGCCAATTTCAGCTTTATCAATCACTCGAATTGCCCCGGCCGGAAGCCCCATCCGGGCTGCATCGATGATAAATAAAATATCGGGAGCGAATTCCTTAATGACACCTGTAAAGTTCTCAGGTGCGGTGGATCCTGCAATTAAGAGCAAATTATCGCTGCTCAATTCTGAAGAAAGCAGTTCGATTAAGTACGTGCCTGCTGCGTCATCAGACCGAAGGACCGAACCAACCCCCATAATGGCTGTCCGCTGTCCCGGGTGTATCAATCCCGATAAACCGGCTTGCAGTTCCCTCATAATTCAACCGTAAGATCTGCTTTATTGGTCCGGGCAAAATCGATGTCCTGTGAATAAGTCAGACATTTTTTGGGGCAGGAATCTACACATTGGCAGCAGAAAATGCAGTGTCCGATATTAAGGACCGCTTTCATTTCCCGGGTTTCCTTTGTACCCTTGTTTATTATCTGAAGTGCGCCTGTAGGACAGTCACGCATACAAAGAAGGCAGTTAATACAGTTTGCCGGATCATATTGAATTCGGCCGCGATATTTGATTTCGATTTTTGCCGTGCCTTTTCCAAGATATTTCATAGTGGCGGGTTTGTGAAACAGGTTTTTAATTGCTTCAACAGTTATTTTTCCGGCTCCGATTTTAGCCATTTTACAGTACCCCCCTTATAAGCAGATTCAGTATTACCTGCCCCAGGGCAACAGGTGCCAGACGCTTCCAGCAAAAACTGACAATATGGTTAATATCAAGCCTGGCCATGGTAGTCCGTAATAATATCATCAGAGACAAGGTAACGAGTGTTTTTGCAAAGTAAAGCAGCAAATCAACCCATACCATACCTGTCATAAAAGGAAGGAATATTGCCGAAAACAGCGAAACAAGAAGCACTAGTTCACAATTCGAAGCCATAATAAAGAAAGCAAGAAGCCTTCCGCCGTATTCAACAAGAGGGCCGGAGACAATCTCTGTTTCTGCTGCAGGTGAATCAAACGGCGCACGTTCCAGTTTGCACTGGAACGCAATCAGTGCTGTAAACATGGCCGGTATATTGATCAGTGCATAGAGGGGGTGGGCCATGTAATATGCTGTCATTTCTGAGATCGACCATGTTCCCGCCAGGATAGTGGGGGCCAGAAGTGAAATGAACAAGGGTACCTCATATACGAACATTTGCGTGAGTACACGTGATGCTCCGATAGTGGCATACACGTTTCTGGAATACCATCCTGCCAGAAAAAGTGCTAAAGGCGGTATGGCCAGTAAATACAGGACAATTACGATATCCCCGCTGAATGAAAAGACGGCATGCATCCCGAACACCGGTACATAGAGAAATGCACATGCAACAGCGGAAAACGACACGATCGGCATGATGCGGAACATTTTAGCGTCCGCATCCTCAGGAATGATTACTTTCTTCCCGATCAGCTTAAGGATATCTGCCAGCGGCTGATACCACGGGGGACCGACGCGGTTCTGCATACGCGCGTAAATTTTGCGGTCCAGAAACTGAAGAAGGAAACCGTAAATAAACATAAACAGAAATCCAGGGAAAATCAATGTCTTGCGCAGCATTTCCAGGAAAACAAGCATATATGCCTCTTTCGCTTTTCTTATAATTTTAGTGATGAAATGTCAACACCCTGCTTTTTATACCAGTTGATACTGTACTCGCGAAGTCCCATCCAATCCATAACCTCTGTATCATTTCCGGAACGGATAACGACTGCGCGGTCTGTACAGGAATAACACGGATCTATTGCAGCGATTGTAATGGGAACATCCGCCAGATAGCCGCCCTCAAGCATGTGTTTCATACCATGCCAGTTTGCTTCGGAAGGAGCGCGGACACGCACCCTGTCAGGCATATCGGTTCCGTTTGCCCGGACATAATGGATGTCTTCACCGCGCGGTGCTTCCACCCGGATGATCACCTCCCCGGCAGGCACCCGCCTCGGTGCCTTGACTGCGATGATACCGTCCGGAAGATTCTTAATACAATACCGGATGATATTCAGACTTTCCAGCATTTCAAGGATACGTACGACGGTACGGCCATATACATCCGCACGGGTATCCGTAACAGCATGTACCTCTATTTCCTTATATGCGCCATATGGTTCCACTACACGGATATCATCCATGATGCCTGCTGCCCTGGCCACCGGACCGACGGCACCGAATTTTATGACATCTTCACGGGATAGCCTTCCGATTCCGACGAGTCTGGACATCAAGGTGGTTTCCGTCGTTGCAATATCTAGGTAATGCTTGATCTCGTCCTCCAGGGCATCTGCCGTTTTAAGAATTGCCGAACTTATTGTCCCGTCAAAATCCCTTCTTACGCCCCCAAATGTATTGACCCCGTAGTTTACCCGGTTTCCTCCGATGGCCGCCAGAATATCGAGAACCTTTTCCCGGTTGCGCCATGTATACATGAACATCGTGTCATATCCTATTTCGTGGCATGCAATTCCGAGCCATAACAGGTGGCTGTGAAGTCGTTCAAGCTCAGCAACAATGACGCGTATATACTCTGCCCGGGGCGGCACAGTCAGGCCGGCCAGCTCTTCAACGGCCATGCAGAATGCCGTGCTGTGTGTATGTGAACAGATTCCGCACACGCGCTCTATGATATAGAGGTCCTGGTAATAGTTTCTGCTTTCACAGGCTTTTTCCAGTCCCCTGTGATTATAGCCGACGCCAATGATCGCATTTACAACTTTTTCCCCTTCGAGCGTAATCGTGAAACAGCCGGGTTCATCAAGGGAAGGATGCTGCGGACCGATTGGAATGACTACCAGGTTTTTCCCCTTATCGCTCATACCTTTACCTCCTTTTCCGACGGCGGTTCATAAGTCATGGCAGCCTTGTTCAAATACTCCGGATTCCATTCTTTCCGCAAGGGGAAATTTCCTTTGGGCCAGCCGTCGGGCAGGGGATAGGAAGGACCGTCAGGCAAGTCTTCGACGACAACCCCGAAGAGATCGACAAGCTCCCGTTCATGCAGCACGATGGACAGGTACATATCTGAAATGCTTTTCACCACCGGATTTGTTTTCGGCACACTGGTCCGCAGGATCAGTATTATATTTTCTGCTCCTGATACCAGATATAAAAGACCTATGTTTTCACCGTCATCCGTCCCGATTACCTCATGTGCACGCCAAAACCCCATTTCATCATGTACAAAGCGGATTACCTGTTCAAATTCATCCTTCCTGAGCACATTGGTGAAGATACGCTTTGCTTTTTGAATGGATATCCTTTCGTGCAAAAAAGGGAATTCCGTACAAAGTATGCTGATAATCTCTTCTTCACGATTCATTTTTGCTGTCTCCTTTTCCCCGGGGACTTTTTCCCGCCCGGGATTTTTTGCGGTCCTTTTTGAGGGTTTCGAGCAGTTTGTCCACTGCGCTGAGGATTGTTTCAGGACGGGCGGCACATCCCGGTATATAAACATCTACGGGGACTACGCTGTCGATGCCTCCGGTAACGCAGTAACAGCCGTCAAAGATACCTCCGGTACAGGCACATGTACCTATTGCAATGACATACTTCGGCTCCGACATCTGCTCATAAATCTGTATCAGCCGGTCCCTCGTCTGCAGTGTAACAGCTCCGGTACAAATAAGTACGTCGGCATGCCGCGGGCTGCCCTGTTTCAGAATTCCGATCCGTTCCAGGTCAAATCTCGGCGTCAGGGCGTCTATTGACTCAATATCACAGCCGTTGCATGCCCCGGCATTGAAATGTATGATCCACGGTGATTTTTCTGTTCCCCAGTCAATTGCATTCTGTATAATTCCCACGACTTGGTCACCTCCTGAAAATAATCAGTATTGCAAGTATTCCTGACACGATGTATGCAGCCGGGAGAAGACTCGCATCAGCAGGTGCGGTTGCAACAACCAGGATCAGTACGTGTACAATGGTAAATACATAAGCATACTGGAAAAACTGGGTGTAATCCGGGTTGACATAGTTTTCAATATCCCTTTGGCCGCAGGCATAGGAATCCTGTGCATGCACACCCGATTCACCCTTTCCGGCATATCTCGACAGGAAACTGCTTACTGCCATAAAAATCAAAAAGAACAAAGTAAATATGACAGGCGGAGAGTAGAATACTGCTTCCATTATCATACCTATCCTTTCAGTTTAGTCAGGTTCCGGATGTCCATATCCCCGTATTTTTTGTACAGTCCGATTGTCACACCGGCCGCCACCAATGTAATCACGACTTCAAGGACGATCACGGTGATAACATACGCCTGGGCAAGTCCCATATGCCCGTTTACATATCCTGCCAGGACCAGAAACATGGTTACCGCTTTCATGCCTATTTCGATGCCGATGATGATTTTCAGCATATGGTATGTCCGGATAAGGCAGTAACAGCCTGTGATAATCATCAGCAATCCGAAAAACAACATTATTGTCCGAAAATTCAATATTTCCATGCTTTCCTCCGTTCAACTGTGCAGAGGGGAGGTGATTCAATCGCCCCGCCGCCCCTGACCTTTCCTATTTTTTCACTTCATCATTCTGAAATAAAACAACAACAGCCATACCGCCTGCCAGGATTGCGATAATTTGCCCCAGAATATCTGCCTGGCGGGTATTCCATAAGGTTTCACGGAACTCCTCCGATATGGCGGCAGCCGCTTCCGGCAAGGTAAAATCGGCTGCCATGGCAGCCGCCGCTATCAGGACGCCGCCTATGATTAACACCGCAGGCAGATATGCCGACCTCTTTTTGTGCTCATAAAGCTTCTGGATCTCATCATGCTTTATTTTTGACAGGCTGATTGCGCTGATGAATATGACAGTCACCAACCCGGAGCAGACAGATATTTCGAATACCGCCGCCCAATGCGCACCAAGGACATACATGATCACCCCCAGCATGACGCTGGCCAGGGCAAGATAAACGGCTGACTTTAATATACTGTGTGACATGACCGCCATAACACAAAATATCAGAAGGAATACCAGACTGACATATATTATTACTTCCATGTAACCACTCCTTTATACAAGTCCTTTGCTTTGCAAAAAGATAAGAATCAGCGGGAACAAAATACCGGACGCACTCGTTATGACTGTAAGGAGAATCTCAACAAACCGGATGCTGCCTTTAATTTCCGTAACCGATGACAAATGATCCGGTGTCGGGCCGAAAAACACTTTCCTCTGCAGGCGAAGAAAATATGCAGCAGTAAAAATACTTGCACAAAGGGCAAAACCTGCCAGGACCTGATTTCCTGACAGCCACAGGGCCATGATGATGAGAAGCTTGCTCCAGAACCCTGCAAAAGGCGGAATGCCGGCCGTCGAAAGGAAAGCAATTACGGAGGAGAAGGAAGTCACCGGCATTTTGCGCTCAAGACCGCCCATCTCATCAATTTCCAGTGTTCCTGTCTGTTCATGAATGGCTGCGGCGTTCGTGAACAGCGTTGATTTGAAAACAGCATGGGAAAATACATGGGCAATGGCACCGATCAGTCCAAGCGTACTTCCCGTACTCAGGCCAAGAAGAATATAGCCCATCTGGCTCACGCTGGAATATGCAACAATACGTTTGAAATGATTCTGCTGAAGCGCAAGCAGGGCGCCGGTTATAATTGTGATTATGCCGATGACAGCAAGCGACACCTGGATGGCCCGTACTCCGTTAAACAGTGTGGTAAGCACAACAAACCCGTATACACCGGCAATTTTTATCACAATGCCGCTCAAAAGGACAGATATCGAAGTGTCGGCACTCTGGTGTGCGTCCGGCAGCCAACTGTGAAACGGAACCGCACCCGCCTTGATGGAAAAACCTGCAATCATCAGGATAAGCGCTGCATAAATCAGAAGTGTCCGTGAATCGGACGGGTCACTCAGGAGAGCACTTCCAACATCCTTAAAAGACAGGCTCCCTGTTTTCATAAATATGAATGCTAATCCCGAAATGATAAAAATAGATGCAAGCTCAGAAATGACAAGGTATTTGATGGAACCCTCCAAACCTTTTCTGGACTGGAACATGGCAATCATGACAAAGCTCGATACCCCTATTACATCCATGAAAACATAAAGGGAAAAGAGGTCGTTTACAAGGACCATACAATTCATACTGATCAGGAGGGTCATCAGCAGACTGACATAGGACCTCTTTTTGGTATCAACCGTACGTATCGCAATCATAACGGAAACAAAAGATACAAGGCCGATGCAGAACAGAAAGATAATCGAAACAGGATGGATGCTGAAAAACTCAGCCCCCGGGATACTCACATTCCAAAGGACGCTGAAATCATATGCAGTCAGATGCCTGACATCCATCAGGCATAATGCAAATACGGCAGCAGCCATCTGCAAAACCGAAACGGCAGCGGGTAGTATATGGAAATGGACTTCCATAAACTTTTTGGGGCAGATATTATTCAGGGCGATTGCGGCGAGCGGCAAAAGTACAAATGATTCTGCTGCATATTGAAGATAATCCATAATATCCTTCTTTCAAATATCAGATAAGAACTATCAGGAAAATGACCGTAATCACAGCAACTCCAAAAACTGCCAGGGAAAGATACCTTGGAAGGCTTCCGTTATCAAAACGGTGAAGGACCATACCCGTCTTCTTAACCAGACCCGGCACCGCCTGATCATACACCCAACTTACCCTATGCTCTATACCCGTACAGATATCCGAAAAATCCCCGACGGCAGCCATAAGGATGTTATATGGATCCAATCGTCCTGCTTTTTCTCCGGATACTTTTTCATTGCGGCCGATAAGCATTAACAAGCCGGATATGCAGACAGCCAGCATCAACAGCAGGAACACTGCACCGTTTCCGGCATCTGCCAGTCCGGATCCGATTCCAAGTACCATAAGCCCGGAAAGGGCGACGGAACAATAAACTGCAGTACGTCTTTTGTTTTTCTGCAGTATCGCCAAAGCCGATCCGACAACAAGGGTAATCATACCGAATACAATCACGGCGATGCTCAGCCCGCCGCCCGGTGCAAAATCGTATATATCAGTAACGATGCGGGCTGCAAGATATATACCTGCTATTTTCTCCAGTGTGCCGGGAATAGCCGCCATGAAACCGGCCGGAGCATCTTCCGATGCAGAAAGGATCCAGCTGTGGAACGGCATACAGCCGCATTTGCCAATGGCTCCAAGCATCATAGGTATAAACCCCCAAAGGCAGAGCCCCGTGAGAGGAAGCTTCTGCATCTCACTCATGGAGGAAGTTCCGGCCAGATGTGCTGTAACGATGATTCCGGACATAAGAAGGAGAACGGCCGTACCCTGGACAGCCATTGCTTTGTATGCCGTTTGGGGGTTTGCGTTTTTCCCGGTAAGAAGCATGCCGAAAAGAACAGCTAAAAGTCCTTCCCAGAAGAAAAGCAGAAGTCCAAGGCTGTCTGACAGTAAGGAGCCGTTAACCATGGCAAAACTCAGGTACAGCAGGAAAAGATACAAACCGCTGACGTGCCCGTTTTTCAGATTCAAAGCAGTGTGCAAAGCAATCAAGAGAATTACGATTGCCGTGCATACAAGAAAAAGAGAAGAAAACGGATATACCCGTAATGTATACACAAACCCGTAAGGCGCATAGGGAATAACCGAAACATACTCCCCTGATGTATATATGCCAAGTGCGAAGACAAGATTGACTGCAGCCGAAAGGATTACGGCCGCCATTTGCAGAATGTACTTCTTCCTGCAAAGCCAGAGTAAAGCACCGAAAACAACGGGAAGCACTACCATGAATAGAAGAAGATTCAGTCCGGTTCCCATAAATTCCCCAAAAGGATTCAGCATACTACATCCCTCCCCAGGCAATTGCTGCAAGTTGGGAAGGCCAATACATAAAAAACCCCAGAAGAAGAGACACTGCAGCCAGAATCACAACAGATACGACCATAACCCCTGTGCCTTCCCCGGCGTCCGGAAAAGTCTGCGGCCCCAAAAATACTTTGATATACAGACGGGTCAGGTAAAGGATCGTCATAACGGCCCCTAGAATAAATACCGCGCCGAGGGCCACATTACCTGAAGATACAATTCCCTCAATTACCATATGCTTTGCGAAAAACCCGGAAAAAGGAGGAATACCCATGACGGAAAAAGCACAAAAAAGGAAAGCAGCAGCCGTAACCGGCATGGTTTTCGCAAGGCCCCCCATTTTCCGGATATCCTTTGTGTGAGTATTGTGTTCCACAATACCGCAGCAGAGGAACAATCCCCCCTTGGCAACACTATGTGCGAGGATATAAAGAAGTGCTCCGACAAAACCGATTTCGTTACCGCATGATAAACCCAGAAGGATAAATGCGAGCTGACTAATAGTGGAATAAGCGACAATACGTTTTATATCATTTTCACGGAAGGCAGCTCCGGCACTGATCAGGGCACTGACTGCCGCGATAACCGGCACAACCAGGGTGAATACATGGTCAATGTCAAAAGTCAGGACAAAAAAGCGTGCATAGGCATATACACCGATCTTTACAAGTACGGCAGCATGCAGCAGGGAAGTAACCGGTGAAGGTGCAACGCCTGCATCCGGAAGCCAGCTGTGAAGGGGAAAGGTTGCTGATTTTGAAAGAATTCCAAAAAGGATCAGCACAACAATCCATGCCGGTATATGGGTCCCTTTCATTGCTGTAAGTTCAAAAGTTCCGGTTTGACCGAATATCCCCAAAAACCCTGTAAGCATAATCAGGGCGCCGAGTACGGTCACAATAAATGCTTTATTTGCACGCCCGACAGTAATATCCGTACGATAAAACCCGATTAACCTCCAGCAGCACAGGGATGAGATTTCCCAGAAAGTATAAATCAGAATGAGATTCGTTGAATATACAAGTCCCGTCATCGCTCCGATGAACAGGCATATCATCATGTAATACTCGTTCTGATTCTCATATTCCTTAATATATCCAAATGAATAGAATACGATAATAAAACTTACAAAGGATGCGGTCATTGCCATGAATACAGCAAGGGCGTCTCCCAAAAGTCCAAAGCTTAATCCGAGAGGCAAAGCAATCCGGATCGAAAGCGGCTTATCCAATAAAACACCTGGTAAAGCAAATACCGCACAAATAAAGACAGCAGCTACGAGTATAAGTGCCGTAATATTTCTGAGTTTTGTGCTGATTCGTCCCAGGACCGGTAGAAAGAGTGCCCCCAGCAGCGGCGTGAAAATACCAACAGCTAATATCCATTCATTCATAAGTTACTGTTGCCTTGCCTTAACTTTGATGAAATATGCACTAAATAATTATACCAAATGATTTTCATTTTAGGTGATTTATATAAATAAAAAACCATGGAGACGATAAGTTTCCATGGTTTTCAGATTTGTGCAGCCCGGCAGCAGGAGAGGATATTCCTGATTACCTGATTCAAAGCCTGAACTTCTATTTTACCCGCAGGCCTGCGACATATTTTTCTTCAACGTTTCTTTCGTCGGATATAAATATCATCCGTTCAAACCGCATAAGGGGTGTAAGTGAGTTGGGGGAGGGGATGTTGGAATCATCCAGCACGACAGCGTCAAATTCATATCCCTTTTCAAAGGAACCGACTTTGCCAAAGAATTCTCCGCCGCCTTTTGTTGCAAGATAGAAGATTTCCGGGATTGTAAGTGGTTTTAAGGAGTCATCCGACAGTTTCCAGCGAAGTTTGGATACTTCAGCGGCATCAGCCATCGCGCGGAATATGGAAAGGGAGTACCCTCCGGCTACATCCGTACCCAGGCCTACGTGCATTCCCATGTCCAGGAACAGGCGGACAGGCGCAATTCCGGAGGCAAGGTTGGTATTTGACTGGGGGCAGTGTGCAATGAAAACACCGCGTTCTTTCAGCAGCCCGATCTCTTTCCCGCTAAGATGGACGCAATGGGCCATTATGGATTTCGCGTCCTTTCCCAGAAGGGAAAACCGGTCGTACGACTGCGCATAGGAATCCGTATCAGGGCATAAATCACGTACCCATGCAATTTCAGTTTCATTTTCAGATAAATGTGACTGCACCGGAAGTTTGTCCGACACGGAAAGCATACCTAATTGTTTCATCAGGTCATCCGTACAGGCAGGCGTGTAACGCGGTGTCAGTACGGGGGTGATATTTTTATATTTTCCGGCAATACTGGTAAGCCATCTGTTTGTTTCTTTCATCGACGCATCCGCACTCTCCTCACAGAGTACAGGAGGGGAATTCCGATCCATATTTACTTTGCCTACCATCGCCTTGATGCCGGTACTCTCAAGGATATCCATCAGAAGGACGGTTGCATCAACATGTATGGTTGCAAAAATACACGCACGTGTTGTTGCACCGGCCAAAAGGGCGTCAGCAAAAATCCGGTATGCTTTTCGGGCATATTCCAGGTCGGCGTATTTTGCTTCTTCCGGGAATGCATATGTCTGCAGCCAGTCGAGAAGCTCCCGGTCCATGCCAAGTCCCCTGTATGCATATTGAGGTGCATGCGTATGCAGGTCTATCAGTCCGGGAATGATTAGCCGGTTTCCTTTGTCTTCCACACGGATATCCGAATAGCATGCCGGGAGAGTCTCGAAAACACCCTCGACTTTTCCGTTGATACAAACAAGATAGTGATTTTCAGCGGAAATAATCCGGTTTTTATCCGGGCAGTACAATATGTTCCCTTTTAATGCAAAAGATTGAAGATTCGTGTTCATAATAATCCCCTTCTTATTTATGGGGCGGCTGATGAATGTGAGTTCCGGTGTTTCCTTTGATGCCGTCCTTTGCCTTTTCAAGCAGGGTGATCAGCGCCGTACGGCCTTCCTTTGATGAGGCAAACCTTACGGCCGCCTGTACTTTCGGCAGCATGGAGCCGGGAGCAAACTGGCCCTTTCCGATCAGTGCATTGGCTTCGTCGACCGTGATGTCACTTAACCACTCCTGTTCGGGTTTCCCGTAATGTACGGCTACTTTTTCAACAGCGGTCAGGATAATCAGATAATCGGCATCAAGCTGTTCCGCAAGAAGGCAGCTGGCAAAGTCCTTGTCAATAACAGCGCTTGCGCCCTTTAAATGATTCCCTTTCAGCGTGACCGGAATTCCGCCGCCGCCGCATGCAATGACCAATTGTCCGGAATCAAAAAGTGAACGGATTGCACCGATTTCAATGATCTCCACCGGCTGGGGGGAGGCGACGACACGGCGGTAACCCCTGCCGGCGTCTTCTTTCATAATATACCCGTACTTGCGTTCGGCTTCTGCGGCTTGCTCTGCATTCATGAAATGACCGATTGGTTTGGACGGATTCAGGAAAGCGGGATCATTCTCATCAACACGTATCTGTGTAACAACTGTTGTGACAGGGATATCATAGATCTTCCGGCTGTACATCTCCTCGCGGAGGGCGTTTTGCAGATCATAACCAATGTAAGCCTGGCTCATGGCAACGCAAACGGAGAGGGGGGTATTCGGCTGGCTCGGTTCCTCCCTGGAAAGTGCGGCCATGGCGTTGCTGATCATACCGACCTGCGGACCGTTTCCATGGGTAACTACGACTTCGCAGCCTTCCTCAATGAGGTCAACAATAGCTTTTGCGGTACTCTGTACGGCTTCCATCTGTTCGGGGAGCGTGTTGCCAAGGGCATTACCGCCTAAGGCAATGACAATCCGTTTTTTCCTGTCCATATACATTTCCTCCATCACCGATTATAACAATGCGACGACAGCTTCCACTTCACAAAGTACTTTTTTGGGAAGTTCCTTGACAGCAACACAGGAGCGGGCAGGTTTTCCGATAAAATATTTACTGTAGACCTTGTTGAATGCGGCGAAGTCACTCATGTCTGAAAGATAGCAGGTGGTTTTGATTACATCTGAGAACACAGCCTTCTGGTCACGCAGAATTGCTTCCAGGTTTTTCATTACCTGTTCGGCCTGCTCCTCGATATTTGATCCGACTATCTCCCCGGATGCCGGGTCAAGAGGTATCTGGCCGGATGTGTACATCGTATCATTGAAAATCACTGCCTGGGAATAGGGGCCGATAGCAGCAGGGGCATGGGGTGTATTTACATATTTCAACATTCTATTTATCCTCTCTGGCTATCACATTTCACGTTGGACAATGCAATATGGTTTGTATATTTTGTTTTCCCTTTCCCTTGCGGTCACATGACGCGCGGGGTGTTTTTTGTCTCCAATTTATCCATAAGGGCGGCAGGGTCCTGGAATTTGCTCAGGACGATCATTGCGGCAATTACGTAGGGCTTGAAGCTTGCCTGCTTATAAAGGGGAATACGGTAACGGTCGAATACCGATGCCTCAACCTCTCCGTCCTTACAGCTCAGACCGGAAATGTCGGCAGGCAGGCAATGAAGGTAAAGGGCTTTCCCGTCTTTGGTCGTTTTCATCAGTTCCTCGGTGCAAGTCCAATCCTTGTGTTCTGCGTTCTGGGCCAGAAGTTCTTTTTCGAGGGCTTTTATTCCGTCAAAATCATTCTCACCGTAAAGGACAGTGCGTTTTTCCATCGCGTCATACGAAGCCCAACTCTTGGGATACACGATATCAGCGTCTGCAAATGCATCTGCCATACTGTTGGTTCTCCGGAAAGACCCGCCCGTTGCTGCAGCGTTCCTGCCGGCGACTTCTTCCACTTCCTGCATGACTTCATAACCTTCCGGATGTGCCAGTACCACTTCCATACCCATTCTGGTCATCAGTCCGATAACTCCCTGGGGAACAGAAAGAGGTTTGCCGTAAGAAGGGGAGTAAGCCCAGGACATAGCTATTTTCTTGCCTTTCAGGTTTTCAATCCCGCCGAATTCATGAATGATATGAAGCATGTCGGCCATACACTGCGTCGGATGGTCGATATCACACTGTAGGTTAACAAGAGTGGGTCTCTGCTCCAGCACACCGTCGCGTTTTCCGTCCTGGACGGCCTGGGAGACTTCTTCCATATAGGCGTGGCCTTTGCCGATATACATATCATCGCGGATGCCGATGACGTCGGCCATAAAGGATACCATGTTTGCCGTTTCACGTACCGTCTCACCGTGGGCGATCTGTGATTTGCCTTCATCGAGATCCTGGACTTCAAGGCCCAGCATATTGCAGGCGGATGCAAAGGAGAAACGGGTGCGGGTGGAATTGTCACGGAAAATCGAGACGCCAAGGCCGCTTTCAAATACTTTGGTGGAGATATTGTTTTCACGCAGGTAGCGGAGGGCATCAGCGAGGATCCATACCGCCTCGAGCTCATCGTCTGTTTTGTCCCATGTCAGGAAAAAATCATTATTGTACATTTCTTTGAAATTGAGGGCATTGAGCTTGTCGATGTAATCCTTCAAAGTTTTCATAATTTCAACTCCGTTTCTGTATTTTGCTTTTTTCCGTCATACATATGCCGCTGTGCGGTATTCGTTTGCGCATTTTCTTTAGAATTATTTGCAGTATACCGAAGGCAATGCAGCATACACTGCAGCACACTTGACCAGATCAGCTTTCCATGTTTTTTCATTGGGTGCATGTGCCTGTGCTTCTTTGCCCGGGCCGAATCCGATGCACGGAATCCCGTAGCGGCCCATGATCGATACGCCATTGGTGGAGAAAGTCCATTTGTCAACAAGTGGGGCGCCGAACATTCCTTTGTAAGCTTCAACCATGGCTTGTGTTGCCGCATGGTTTTCCGGAATGACCCATGTCGGGAAATAGCATTCGGTCGGGTAGACGAGGTCTTTGTAACTCGGCCTGTCATAGGAATACATGCTGACTTTGGCATCGTACTTTTTGACAGCAGGCAGGGCGGCAATCTGGTCGAGTGCGAGCTGGAAGGTCTCCCCGTCGGTCAGGCGGCGGTCAATCGAGATGGCGCAGCTGTCGGCAACGGCACAGCGGGAAGGGGAGGTGAAGAAAATCTCCGATACCGTCAGGGTACCTTTGCCAAGAAACGGGTCCACATGCAATTCGTTATTCAGTTCACGGACTTCCTGCAGAATATCAGCCATTTCGAAAATGGCATTTTTGCCGCGCTCCGGTGCGGAACCATGACAGGAAATGCCCTGTACATCGACGCGGATCTCCATGCGGCCGCGCTGGCCGCGGTAGATATTTCCGTCAGTCGGTTCAGTAATTACAACGAATTCCGGCTTGATCTTATCTTCGTTGATAATATACTGCCAGCAGAGGCCGTCACAGTCTTCTTCCTGTACCGTACCAACTACCAGGACCGTGTATTTATCATTCAAAAGTCCCAGGTCCTTCATGATTTTTGCGCCGTAGACAGAAGAGACGATTCCGCCGAGCTGGTCTGATGTACCGCGGCCGCCGATTTCTGTGTCACTTTCAAAACCTTCATAAGGGTCAAACTTCCAATTATCAATGCTGCCGATCCCAACGGTGTCAACATGGGCATCGTAACAGATTAAAGTTTTACCGGTACCCATATAACCGAGGACATTTCCCATAGGATCAATCTCTACTTTGTCAAAGCCAAGAGTTTTCATCTCTTGTGCAATCCGGTTGACATGCCCTTCTTCGCCGGCGCTTTCCCCGGGGATCCGGACTAATTCGCGCAGGAATTTTGTCATGTCCTTCTCATAATTCTGTGAAGCCTCTTTGATCTTGTCGTAATTCATTTTTTTCTCCTCCATTTGCTGCTCTTCGATTGTATATTCCGTATAGAGATTAACTGTCGTTGCCATCCCAAACGATGGACTTGTACCGGTCCGGGTCCGTGTCACCTTCGGTGGAAAACAGGAGTACTTTTGATGCAGCACTAAGACCAATGGCACTGCGCAATTCTTTATATTCATCCATTGTCATAAGGCTTGCAAGAAGACCAAGGGAAACTGCTCCGGATTCGCCCGAGATAACCTGCGGATCACCTTTAAGGGGAGCCGCAGACATGCGCATTCCTTTTATGGTTACCCAGTCAGGGCAGGACACAAAAACCCGGACATGATTTTTCAGTATATCCCATGAAATCGGATTTGGCTCTCCGCAGGCAAGCCCGGCCATAATAGTCTTTAAGTCCCCGTCGACAATTCTGGGGCGGCCGTCCCCTGCAACGGCGCTTTTATACAGACAAGCTGCTGTGTTTGCCTCTATAACAACAACTACCGGAGGGTTCTCGGGATATCGGTTTACAAAATAGCCCTGCACGGCGCCCGCCAATGAACCTACTCCCGCCTGTATGAATACATGTGTGGGACGACCGGTACCGTATTCTTCCAATTGTTCGTCTGCTTCCATAACCATAGTGCCGTATCCCTGCATAATCCAGGAAGGGATCTCTTCATATCCATCCCATGCGGTATCCTGAATAATGACACCGTTCGATGCTTTTTCTGCAGCCGCTACGGCCATTCTTACGCATGCATCATAGTTGACATCCTCAATCGTTGCTTCTGCATTTTCTTTCAGGACATTCATCAGTCTGACGGGTGTGGTTCCTTTGGGCATAAAAGCCACGGATTTTTGTTTCAGTTTGTTGGCGGCCCATGCAACCCCGCGGCCATGGTTGCCGTCTGTTGCAGTGAAAAATGTTGCCTGGCCGAATTCGCTGCGCAGTTCATCAGATATAAGGGTCTGGTAGGGAAGATCAGAAACATCCCTTCCGGTCTGCTTTGCAATGTACCGGGCGATGGCATAAGATCCGCCAAGTACCTTGAATGCAT
>Ga0209123_1001583_pt1 | contig 21960 bp, 20 predicted proteins | sample BarGraIncu00431A_FD_184500 | JGI IMG/M metagenome (GOLD analysis project Ga0209123, IMG submission 184500) | Arctic peat soil microbial communities from Barrow, Alaska, USA - Barrow Graham LP Incubations 004-31A (SPAdes) (version 2) | ecosystem: Environmental > Terrestrial > Soil > Wetlands >... | reverse complement strand
GGTTCACAGTCTGGTTCTAAGTTTTTTCAGCGTTGCCCGTCTTTAACAGGCACCGCAATACCTCCGCCACGCTCCAGGCCTGCGCCACGCACCCCCTTGGCTGATGCGGCTCTTCGGCGTCGTAAATCTCCCCGATGGTCCCGATGCACTGCTGGTCCAGTTCCCCCTGCAACCCTTCCAGAAAACTCCGCGCCTCTTTCTTTTGCTCCGGGTAACAGCGCAACCAGGCATCGACCAGGGGGCCGAGCAGCCAGGGCCAGACGGTCCCCTGATGATAGGCCGCGTCCCGGGCACGAAGGTCGCCCTGGTAGCTTGCCTGGTAATCGGGCGCTCCGGGCGCGAGGGTCCTCAGTCCGACCCGGGTCACCAGGCGCTCGCACACGACCTTGAGTACCCGCGCCCACTTGTCCGGCTTGAGCACGGGGTGGGAAAGCGAGAGGGCGATGAGCTGGTTGGGCCGCAGGGAACTGTCGTCGCCGGACTCTCCGTCCACTACGTCGTAGAGATACCCCCCCTCCGGATACCAGAAACGCTCGTTGAAGGAGCTGTAGGCCCGGTCTGCCCAAAGCTCGAGCCGCCGCGACATTCCCTGGTCCCCCTCCTCGGCGCACCACCCCCCCATAAGCCTCAGGGCGTTGTACCAGAGGGCGTTGATCTCGACCGCCTTGCCGCGCCGGGGGGTGACGACCCAGTCTCCTACCTTGGCATCCATCCAGGTCAACTGATAGCCCGGGGCGCCCTGCCGCAGCAGCCCGTCTCCGTGGTCCATGCCGATGCCAAAGCCCGTGCCGATGAGATGCCTGTCGATGATCTCCCTCAACCGGGGGAGGATGAGCCGCAGGGTGTCGCGATCGCCGGTGCACGCCAGATAGCGCCCGACGGCATGGATGAACCAGAGACTCGCGTCGGCGGTATGGTAGGCTCCTTCGCTTTCACCTTCCGGAAACAGGTTCGGTATCAGGCCGGCTTTTTCATAGCTGGCAAAGCTGCGCAGTATCCGGCGCGCCTCGTCCTGGCGTCCGGTAACCTGGGTGAGCCCCTCCAGGGAGATCATGGTGTCGCGCCCCCATTCGGTAAACCAGGGATAACCGGCAATGACGGAGCAGGTTTTCTCGACTGTCGGCGGCTTGCCGGCGATTCCCGGGCGCTCTCCGGGGGGCGTGATGAGAAACTGGTCCGCGGCCAGTACCAGCTCCGCGGCGAATCCGGAGCGCGCCCCGGGGTCTGCCGCGGCAATCAACTGTCTGCGGCGCTCGCTCTCCCTGCCAAGCGCAGCTGAGGGAGGGAGTGCTTCCAGGGATTCCCAGCTCCCGGTGGTCGCGCTCAGGACTGCGTCCACCCCCAAGGTGAGATTAAGATCGAAATAACCCGGGCTCCAGAGCTCTCCCTGGCAGTCATAACCCCGTTCCTGCTCCATCGGGTAGCAAAACCGGCCGCTTTGCCGCTCCTCAAAGGTGAAGGTCCCCCCTGCGAGGGCGAGCCGAAGCTGGGGCACAACTTTCCCGCAGCTGATGAGGTAGCCGGCCGCCTCGGCGCCGATCCGGTAGGGCTCCTGCGGCGTCAGGGCCGCCGGAGCGTCGTGGGGACGGAAATTGAGCTCCGGCCTCAGCCTTAACTGCAGCACCTGCGTCCCGGATATGAGCCGGTAGATGAGGTGCGTGGTGTTGTGGTGGTGCTCCAGAACAACCCTTCTCTCGATGACCGCGTCCTGTACCTGGTAGCGCCAGACCGGAAGGCCGTCCTCCAGCCGGAATTCGGCCAGATACCTGACCCCGTGCAAGGCCCGCGCCCCGGTCCCGGCATCATCCGGGTCGAGCCTGAACTCGTTACCGTCGGCGCAGCGCACGCTTTCCGTGACCCGGTTCAGCATCATGGTGCGCCCCAGGGGGGGCGGGTAGGCTGCGATCAGCAGTCCGTGATAGCGGCGGGTGAGGGCGCCTGTCACCGTACCTGAGGCATACCCGCCCAGGCCGTTGGTGACCAGCCATTCCCGCTCCCAAAGCTGCGGGGACCTGTCGTTCAAAGCCAAGGAGATTTCGCGGGACACTGCTGTCATGTTACTTTCCTCCTGACGGATGAGAGGGAAGTTTCCCCTATGACCGGCTGAAAGATTGACCCTCATTATCTGTCAAGTATACTGCATCTGAGTGGCAATCTGCATACCGGTTGTGATATAAGGAAGGTTTATGAGCATTGGGAAGTCCTTTGCTCTGGTAAATCAAACAGACTATCCAGTCATAACCCACAAAGGAACCTGAATGATGAATCATCTGCAAAAAATGCTGGTCGTGATGCTGGCGTGCTTTATCCTGTCCGCAACCGCCCTGGTACCCTCCAGCTGGTCGGCGCAGCCGCAACAGAAAAACCTCATCCTGGCGACGACCACCAGTACCCAGGATTCCGGCCTGCTGGACGTGCTGATCCCGATTTTCGAAAAGCAGACCGGTTATTTCGTGAAGACGATATCGGTCGGTTCCGGGCAGGCGATGAAAATGGGGGAGAAGGGGGAGGCCGACGTGCTGCTGGTGCACTCGCCTGAGGCGGAAAAGGCTTTCATGGGCCAGGGCTTCGGGGTCAACCGGAAGCTCGTCATGCACAACGACTTTCTCCTGCTGGGGCCGGCAAGCGACCCCGCCAAGATCCACGGGGCCAAGAGCGCTGCTGAAGCGCTCAAGAAGATCGCCCAGTCCAGCTCGCTGTTCCTGTCGCGCGGCGACAATTCCGGAACCCACGCCAAGGAAAAGGGACTCTGGAAAATCGCCGGGATCGCGCCGGAGGGGCAGAAATGGTTCCAGGAGACCGGTCTTGGCATGGGCGAGACGCTCAACGTCGCAGCTGAAAAGCACGGCTACCTGCTCTCCGACCGCGGCACCTACCTGGCGCTCAACAAGAAGCGCCACCTCGGCATGGAGATACTGGTCGCGGGCGAGCCTAAACTGCTGAACATCTACCACGTCATCGAGGTGAACCCGGCCAAGTGGCCCAAGGTCAACACCCCCGGCGCCAAGGCGTTCTCCGATTTCATGGTCTCCGCTCCGACCCAGGCTCTCATCAGCCACTTCGGCACCAAGGAATTCGGCTCGCCGCTGTTCTTCCCGGACGCAGGTAAACCCGAATAATGGACCTGATTCTCGAAGGCCTGGTCAAGGCGTTCCAGCTCCTCGCCTCACTCGACCCCGAGGTGCTGGGCATCGCCATGCTCTCCCTCAAGGTCTCCGGGCTGGCGACGCTGATAAGCCTCGTCCTCGGCATCGGCTTCGGGACGCTGATCGCCTTGACCCGCTTTCCCGGGAAAAAGATTCTGGTGAGCCTGGTAAATACCGGCATGGGACTGCCGCCGGTCGTCGTGGGGCTCTTTGTCTCCATCCTCCTTTGGCGTAACGGGCCGCTGGGGTTTATGGAGCTGCTCTACACGCCGTCGGCGATCATCATCGCCCAGTCGGTCATTGCGACCCCCATCGTCATGGGGATCACCATCGCCGCCATGCAGCAGCTGCCGGCCAACCTGAGGCTGCAGATCCTCGCCCTGGGTGCCACCCGGACCCAGCTGGTCTGGATGCTGATCAAGGAGGCGCGCCTCCCGCTCATGGCCGGCGTCATGGCGGGGTTCGGCGGAGTGATCTCCGAGGTCGGTGCCTCGATCATGGTCGGCGGCAACGTGAAGGGGTACACGCGGGTCCTCACCACGGCTACCGTTATGGAAACGGGGAGGGGCAATTTCGATGTCGCGATTGCCCTTTCCCTCATTCTGCTGCTCTTTTGCTTCGTGATCAACTACGTCCTCACCCATATCCAGCAGCGAGAAAGGCCCCGATGAACCAGCCAGCAAACGTGCTCGAACTGAAAGACCTGAAGGTCGATCGGGGCGGCGTGCGGATACTCGAAATACCCTCCTTTGCACTGCGCGAAAACGAATTCGTCTCACTGATCGGGCCCAACGGTGCGGGGAAGTCGACACTGCTTCTTGCCATCATGGGGCTTATCCGGTCTGAATCCGGCTCAGTCTGGCACCGGGGCGAGGAGGTACAGTCCGACGCCTCCCGGCTTGCTTTTCGCCGCAAGATCGCCATGGTGCTGCAGGAGCCGCTGCTTTTCGACAGCACTGTTTATGAGAACGTCGCGAGCGGTCTGAAGATCCGGGGGGTGGGGCGGGCCGAGATCCACGACCGGGTGCAGAACTACCTCGAGCGTTTCAAGCTGAGCGACCTGGCCAGGCGCTCAGCCCGGAAGCTCTCCGGCGGCGAGGCCCGGCGCGTCAGCCTGGCCCGGGCCTTCGCGGTGGAACCGGAGCTGATCTTCTTCGACGAACCGTTCGCCAACCTGGATGCGCCGACCCGGCAGTCGCTGACCGAGGACATGGACCGGATCATCCGCGACAAAGGGATTGCCGCCATACTGGTGACCCATGACCAGTCCGAGGCGCTCAGGATGTCGAGCCGGGTGGTGGTGCTGAACGGCGGCAAGGTGATCCAGGATGGCAGTCCGGCCGCAGTCATGAATGCTCCGGTGAACGAGTTCGTCGCCAATTTCGTCGGCATGGAGACCATCCTGGAGGCGGTGGTGCTCAGCAATCGGGAGCAGCGCATGGCAGTGCGCGTCGGGGACCACGAGATTGACGCCATCGGCGGTCAGTTGCAGGGAGAAGCGGTCTACTGCTGCATCCGCCCGGAGAACGTAACGGTGAGCATGAACGACCCCGCGCACACGACCAGCGCCCGCAACGTGTTCCCGGCTGTGATCGTCGAGATTGCCTCTTTGGGTCCCTTTCTCAGACTGCGGTTGGACTGCGGTTTTCCGCTCACCTCGTTCGTCACGCGCGAATCGTTCGTCACCCTCGGGCTGTCGCAGGGAGGCCGGGTGTATGCCTCCTTCAAGGCCACCTCGGTGCATCCGATCAGCAAGAGGGAAGGGTAGGGTGGATAGGGCTTTCGCAGCGTTTGTAGAGGCTCCGGCGGACAGAGACCTGTTGCAGGCAGCTAAACGCCGGCTTGCCCGGAAAGATCAGGCAGTCGAGGTGGATATCGACACGGTCTGAGCGTCTGGTGTGATAGGTGAAATAAGGGTTTTAAAAAGGGCGGCCTGTATTCAGGTCGCTTTTTGCTTTTGCATATGCTGTCCTGTATCTTGTGCGGTTCTATGCGACTGACTGGCACCGCTCTGCACTATGAGTGACTTGTGGCTGTTGACCAAGCTTTGCGCAGTATTCGAGATAGTCCTGAACTGAGTCCTGGAAGGCCTGTTCGATTTCCAAAACGCTTTTCCCCTGGAATGTAATGACGTCGCAGGTATTGACAACTTCACCGTGGAAGATTTCCGCCTCCTCATCGTACTTCACCTGCCCAATGTATCCGTTGTATTCCATCATGGTCGGACTCCTCTTAACGAATGCCAGTGTCGATATTAGCACAGTTCTGTACTCCCCTTCAATGGGATGGCCGGAGTGTCACAATTGGCCACATTTGGTCGGAATTGCTTGGTTGAATCTCTTAGGGGAATAGCGGAAACTTAGCTCAAGCCATTAAAGAGGCACTCATCCAGAATGGACCATGCAGCTCGTTACGACCGGTGAAATTGCCCATCAAACATCGGTCAAGGAGGAATCGAACATGGCATATCGAGATCGCAATAAAAGAGGGAAATCGGATTTCTTCGATTTCTGTATCATGGAAGTGCTGCTCAGCAAGAAAGGGGCGACTGATGGAACCAAGGACCAGATGCGCCTGATGACAGTCGACAACCACCTGGATACCCTGCGTTTCGTACAAAACAACATGGATGCCTGCATCGGCAACATTGTCAGACTGAAACGAATCGATGATCACGATGCAAACAGTTGAGAAATGATATTTTCTGTAATAGAGGAATCTGGATCTGGCATGTACGGAAAAATGTCTTGACTAGCGAGTGGCTTAATAGTATCTATTCGACGGTTGGATCAATTTAATTATGAAAAGGAGAGCGAAATGAGTATGTCAACACCAAAATCCTTACTTTTTCTTGCAGCTATGACATCTGTAGCAACATTGTCCGGTTGTGCCAGCTATGAGGTTAACACAACACGCGGCAGCATCCCGGGGTACTTCATCCGTCATGAGCTTCAGGATTCAGATCGCGCGGTAGAAGCTGCACGTCGGGCTGGCAAAGCCCAGATCTGCCCTGACGAGTTCCAGGCAGCCGAGGCGGCCAAGAACAACGCCTATGATGTGTACCGGGCGTGCCACACCGAGGAAGGGGTTGCCCTGGCGCAACAGGCGACTGCAAAAGTCAACGCTCTTTGCCCTCCGCAGGTAGTGAAGGAGGTCCCGGCGCCGGTCGTGATGGAAGCGCCCGCACCGGTGCCGACTCCCGCACCGATGCCAGTTCCGGTACCGGTGGTAGTCGCTCCCGCACCCGCTCCTACGGACCACCTGATGGTTTCCCCGGATTCCATCGTCAAGGGCCAGTCCGCAACGCTCTCCTGGACTTCGCAAAACGCCACAGGTTGCGACATTAAGCCCGGTATTGGACCGGTGGAAACCCAGGGTTCGCTGGCGATCACGCCGGCTGACTCCACGCTGTACAACCTGACCTGCAACGGAGCCGGTGGTGCCGCCAAGAGTGCCGCAAGCATAGCGGTAACCGCTCCGGTCGTTGCGGCACCGGCCCCCAAGCTTTGCAGCCCGACGGTCGTGGACGTCCAGTTCGATACCAACAAGTCTGACATCAAGCCCCGGTACCACGCCGAACTTAAGACGCTTGCCGACTTCCTCGGGGAATTCCCCAAGGCCAGAGGCGTCATCGAAGGGCACACTGACAATGTCGGCGACAAGGCAAGCAACATGAAGCTCTCCCAGCGCCGCGCCGACAGCGTGCGCAACTACCTGGTCAAGACCTTCGGCGTCGCTCCCGAGCGTCTTGAGGCAAAGGGATATGGCCCGACCAAGCCGCGCAGCACCAACAAGACCAAGGAAGGCAAGGCCAGCAATCGTCGCATCGAAGCTAACTTCATCTGCGAGTAAAGGCCGGTAACGCGGGAGGCTTACCCATGCTGCAAGATTTTAAGGCTTTTCTTACCAAGTCCAATGCGTTAGCCCTTGCCGTCGGCGTCGTCATCGGCGCTGCGACCGGGAAGGTAGTTTCGGGGATTGTTGACGATCTCCTCATGCCGGTCATCGGCCTGGTTCTGCCGGCAGGAGACTGGCGTGAAGCGAAATTTGTGCTGAGGACTGTCACCGACGCCAAGGGAAAGGTGACCGACAGCGCCATTGCCTACGGTCATCTGATTGGAACGGTCATCGATTTCTTCTTCATTGCCCTGGTTGTATTCCTGGTGACCAGGGCTTTGCTCAAGCCGGTAGCGCCTGCTCCCACCAAGAGTTGCCCCGAATGCCTGGAGTCAATCCCGCTCGAGGCGCGCAAATGCAGGGCGTGCGGGTCAAGCATGGCTTAGTTTCTGTCTCGCAGTTGTTTTCTGAACGGTTCGTTGCCAGACTAAAAGTGCACCTGAAGGAGCAGCGTTTCTGCCCTTCAGGTGCACTTTTATTGTGTCGACTGGCGAGCCGTGCCGCCAACATCCCTGGTAGTGGTTGGTCCTTTTTACCCTTTCACTTTAGATTTGCTTGAGGGAAACTCTCCCTCCCCTTCAAGGGGAGGGCTGGGGTGGGGATGGGGATGGGGATAGTCCACCCTGAAGATAAAAATCCTTAAATGGTGACCGGGGTCACTGACCCAAAAACTATTATTGTGTATTGTTGCTTAAAAAAGAGAGCACAACGATACGAAAATACTAAACCATCCGCAAGGATGGGACGGAAAGCCTAAGGGTCTCACCGAGACAGCCGGGTCGCCGAGATATCTACCTGATATTCGGACCCGGCTTTTTTGCGTTAGCACACTTTTTCGTTAAAAGGAGGCTGCATGAGTGTTAAGAAGTTTTGCGCGGTATCACTGACCTTTTTGGTGCTGGTATCCCAGGCGGGATGCGGTAGCGGCGGGGGATCAAACTCCTCTGCAGGTGGTTCTTCGTTAAGCGGAAGCGACAGCGCTTCCGGGTCAGGAACCTCCTCAACGGCGACAACAGGCGGATCAACCACGACCGGAGACGCTGCTGCAACGGGCGCAACTGCTGTAACCGGTGGAACTGCCGCAACTGCTGGAACTGCCGTAGTTGGCGGGCCTTCCTTGCCTGACGGAACTGCTTCGGCAGTCGGAAGCACGGCAAGCGGAGCCACGGCAGGCGGAACCACGACAGTCGCGCCCACCGGAGTCGCCAAACTAACCTGGGATGTCACCCCATCGGTTGCCACGGGATATAAAGTCTATTACGGGTCGTCACCAAAAAACTACTCCAGCAGCATCGCGGTCGGCATGGTGCCGAGCTTTACCGTCAATCTTCCCCCGGGGACTTATTACTTTGCCGTTACGGCCTACGACTCCTCGGGAAACGAGAGCGGTTACTCCAACGAGGTCAGTAAAACCATCTAGTTACGTCGCGTCCCGCAGTTGTCACGGGAATAGCCCGTTGCAGAGTAATGTCTGCGGCGGGCTTTTTTCGTGCGATGGCGCAGTGATGGCTGCGCCAGGCGGTTCTGCGGCGCTGTAATGAGCTGGCAGCTTCCTGGCTGTTTCGTTTGCGCTTCGACTCCGCTCAGCGAACGCCTGCTCCCTGAGCGGAGTCGAAGGGCTACATATAATAACTTGAAGTAACGCAGAAGCCACCCGAAGACACAAGCTGGACTGGGACGAGATGGGGGCGAACTCTCCCTCTCCTTCAGGGGTAAGGGTCAGGGCGGGGATGGGGGTAAGGGTCAGTGACGGTAATTGAGGGTGAGGGTGACTTGTCCCTGTCATAGGATATCAATCGGCATGGCACAAAGGTTTGATATTGACACATCGGGAATACAAAGTTAGTTTGTAGTTGCAGCACTCCTCCGGGTAATTCCACCCACAAATCCTCATCTGACACAAAGGGGTGTCGATCCATCGATCTTTTCAGCCAGTGGCGGGAATCGAGAGGGTTGTCTGCACCTGACTTCCAGATAACGGGGCAAAATTTCGACGCTGCTGCCTGCCTCGGAATGGAGCTTGTGGCAGGTCCGGAAAGGGACCCGCCGCTTCGGCAATTGCTTTGCAAGGTTCTGACAGCGCTTGTCTGACCCACTTCATCTTATTCCCAAAAGCAAAGGACAACGTGATGCTATTCGATAAGGAAACGACGGCGAGCTTCGATGTGGACGCGCAAAAAGGGTTCACTCCCTTGTGCCCCGGGGAGCTCCCTGTCATTGGCGGGGAAACCCTTGCCGGCGCCCTCAATCACCAAGCCGGGCTGGCGCGCCTGCGCGTGGGGTCCAAGGACGCCCATCCGGTGAACGCGCTCTGGAAGGCTTGCGAGGAAAAGCCCCAGTACACTCCTGTCGAGGGGAAGAACGTCGACAAGCGCTGGAACCTGCACTGCGTGCCGGGAACCCTCGGGCATCAGCTCATCGACGGCCTGCCGCACCCGGTCGACTATGACTTTTTCGTGCAAAAAGGGATCGAGCCCGACCTGCACCCCTACGGCGCCTGCTACCACGATCTGGCGGAGCGCCAGAGTACCGGTGTCATAGAGTTTCTCACCTGCCGCGGCATCAAAACGGTCCTGGTCGGCGGTCTGGCTACCGACTACTGCGTGAAGACCACCGCCCTGCAACTGCGCCGCGCCGGTTTCCGGGTGGTGGTGAACCTCGCGGCCTGCCGGGGCATCGCCCCCGAAACCGTGCAGGCGGCCCTGGTCGAGATGGCGGCGTCAGGCGTCGTCTGTCTCGAGTCGCTTTGAAGCGGCCGGGCAAGGAAAGCCAAAGGAGCCGGTCATGAAGCAGGATAAGCCAATCATCCAGACCCTGATGGACACCGACCGCTACAAGCTTTCGATGCAGAAGGCCTTCCTGCACCACTTCCCGAGCGCCCGGGCACGCTACCGCTTCAAGTGCCGCAACGACGGGGTCGACCTCGGCAAGTATGCCGACGAGATCCGCGAACAGGTGCGCCACCTCGACACGCTCCGTTTCAGCCCGGAAGAACTTTGCTATCTGAGCGGAATCCCGTCGCTGGCGGGGGACTACCTCGACTTCCTGCGTGATTTCCGGCTGGACAGCCGACAGGTTTCCATAGAGGCGCGCGGACACCATCTGCACATCGAGGCCGAGGGCCCGCTGGTCCACGCCATGCCGTTCGAGCTGTACCTGCTTCCCATCATTCAGGAGGTCTTCTCGCGCGACAGCTACCCGGGTGAGGATTATGCCGAGGCCGGGCGGCGCCTGGAAGAAAAGATCGCCCTGGTGCGCAACAGCCCCGATACTGCTGACTTCCGCTACGCCGATTTCGGCGGGCGGCGCCGGCAAAGCCGGGACTGGCACGATTTCACCGTGCGGCGCCAGGCCGAGGCGCTTCCGGAGAATTTCATCGGCACCAGCAACATGTGGCTCGCCATGAAATACGGGCTCGCCCCCATCGGCACCATGGCGCACGAATACCTGCAGGCCTTCCAGGCCCTGGAACCGCGACTGGTGGACAGCCAGAAGTCCGCACTGCAAACCTGGCTGAGCGAATTCCGCGGGGATCTCGGCATCGCGCTTACCGACGTGGTCGGGATGGACGCTTTCCTGCGCGACCTCGACCTGTACTTCGCCGAACTTCTCCATGGCTACCGGCACGACTCCGGGCAGCCGGTCAAGTGGACCTGGAAGCTGGTCCGCAGGCTGGAGGAGTTGCAGGTTGACCCGAGCACCAAGAGCTGTGTGTACAGTGATGCCCTGACGCTGGTCACCGCTCTCGCGCTGCACCGGCTGCTGCGCCACTCCGTGCAGCCGCTCTTTGGCATTGGCACCCACCTGACCAACGATTTCGGCCGGCAGCCGCTGAACCTGGTGATGAAGATGGTGGAGTGCAACGGCCATCCGGTCGCCAAAATTTCCGATTCGCCCGGAAAGGAGATGTGCGACAATGCGGATTTCCTCGGTTACCTGATGCAGGTGTTTCAGATTCCTGCAAAGTCCGATGCCTGGAGGGAGGATGTTCAGCTTGGCGTGGGGGCCTGAGAGGTTTGCAAGGCTACGGCGGACAGGCCCTCCCCTTGAAGGGGAGGGGAGGCATATATGAGGTGGGAAAGAGGGTGGCGGGTTGCTGTTTAATCCCACGCCTCCAGGTACACGGTCACCAGGACGTGGTCCCTGCCCGCCTCGAAGAGCAGGGCAAGCAGGTCTGCCGCGGCGCCGGGGGGCCGGAACTGCTCGTTGCACTCGATGACGTTCGGGGGGGTGAGCCTGACCTCGTGTCCGTCATTGACGAAATGGTGCTTGAACGAGCCGCCGATCATGTTGGCGATTTCTCCCAGCGCGTCCAGCACGTCGGCGTCAACCGACTCGACTTCCATCCCGAGCATCTGAGCTGTTATATCCATCGCCGCCTGGGGGGTGGCGTGAAAGGTTACGACTCCGTTATAACTTCCACTGAGTAAAATCATGGCGCTGACGCATCCCTTGAACCGTGCGTCTGCCGCCGATAGTGTGGCGCACTGCGGGATATCCATTCCTACCATTGTCGAGAAAATTTCTCTGACATCGTCGGCGAGCAAGCCTAAGAGCTCGGACTCTGTAGTTTTAAGCTGTGTAAGAACCTCTTGGTTGATCGGCATGACGGCTCCCCGACGTGTGAATAAGCGTTAACCAAATGCTGGCGTTGTAGACAGAAACGACGAATTCAGTCATTCGGCATACAACATCAAATCGGCATCTGAGACAATTACTGAAGCACAAATTCATCAAGACGCGGGGTTGCCTGGATATTATTACCGCAAACTGCGACCATTTCGGCGCCGGCTTGTGTCAATCCAGTCCTTCCTGCGATTTTCTGCACTACCTTGCCGTCCTCCAAAACTCTACGTTGAGAATACGCTTCCGATCGTCTCTCACTGCCCCCTGCCACGAATATAACCTCTGACCTGGAACCGGGAAACTCCCTCCCCTTCAAGGGGAGGGTAGGGGCACTGCCATTAAGTTAAGGGCTTGGTTGTGTTTGGTCCCCCCTGTGGGAACAGGGAGGAAGGCTCGCGTAGCGAGACAGGGGGGTCTGTAGCCCAGGCAAATCACCCCCCTGCCTCTCTACGTTCGGCTTCCCCCCTATTCCATAGGGGGGACAAGGCACCGCCTCTGCACCGGATATCCCTTAACTTAACGGCACTGAGGGCAGGGGTGGGGATGGGCTGGGGGCAGCTCACGCGAAAACAATCCTCGTTTCTTGGCATTCTGAAAGTTTTTTTGCACCCTTCGCCAGGCGCAGTCTAACCCGATTCGCTCCGCAGATAGCGGGTTGGCGCGGGCCGGGCGGCCAGAGGTCGGTCCCGGTACGCTTGTTGCTAACGATAATTGAATGTCGAAATCATTCATTCCGGCTGCCGGCCTGGCAAGTAGGTCATGCCTCGTCGACGCGCTGACCGTATCTGGGCGCTGCGTGGGACAGAAACTGGTCGTGGACCTGCACGGCGGCGCACCAGCTGCGCGTTTTATAACGCCTGGAGGAAACCATGAAACGACGTGAATTTATCAAAACAGGCTTGAGCGGACTGGCGGCCATCGCCGTCGGAAGCGTAAGCCTCCCCCATCTGTTCCGATTCGAGGCACTGGCCGCGCAGCGGGGCATCGACCTTACCATGGACGCCGCCCTGGTGGAAATGGTCGACGGCAGCCAGGTCTTTCACTGGCTTTTCGGGACCCCCGCCTCCGGGCCGAGTTTCCCGGGGCCCGTCATCTTCGCCAGCGCCGGGGACACCATCACCCTGAACCTCACCAACCGGCTTTACGAGCCTCACGCATTCCAGATAGTCGGGACGCATATCCTTTCCCCCGCCATCGCCCCGGGCCAGACCAGGTCGCTCAGCTTCACCGCGCCCGCCGCCGGCACCTATCTCTACAGCGATCCGCTCAACGACCCGGTGCACCGGGTGCTGGGCCTGCACGGCGCACTGGTGGTCATGCCCGCGTCCGGGAACACCCCGTACAGCTTCCCCACGCCCGCCGTGCAGCAACTTTTCAACGACCTGGGGACGACGCCGCAGTTCCCGCGCCACTACCATTCACCGGCCGGCTGGCAACCCGACCGCTTCCGGATCTGGCTGCAGCACCAGATCGATCCCTCCTTCAACGCGCGTGCCCAGGCCGATTACCTGGCAGGGCGCCCCTCGACCCTGACTGGCGCGGAGATGAGCTCGAAATTCCTGCCGCGCTACTTCACCATCAACGGCAAGGCAGGCACCTTCTCCGCCCACGATCCCGGCGTCGCGCTGGAGGGGAGCATCGGTCAGCCGATGCTGGTGCGGGTCATCAACGCCGGGCTGTTCACGCACTCGAACCACCTCCACGCGAACCATTTCTACGTGATCTCGGTGAACAACTCCGTGCAGGAGAACGTCCTCAACCTCGATTCCCTGACCATCAAACCGCTGGACCGGGTCGACTGGCTGGTGCCGTTCAAGCGGCCGCCTGACATCGCCGGCGACGAGAGCCTGCCGCTACGCACCCTGATTGCCAACGAGCTGGGGCTGAGGATAAACGGCCCCAACGGTTCGGTGGGATTTTCCCAGTCCCCACTGGTCTACCCGATGCACTGCCACATGGAGCAGTCCCAGACCGCGGCGGGGGGGAACTACCCGCAAGGCTCGGTGGCGCACTTCAATTTCCTCGGGGACCTGGACGGCATCGAGTTTCCCAACACCATGTGACTGGAGTGCAAGGCTCCAGAAAAGGAGTACACCATGTCCACAGCACACATCTCCCGAGGCGTCATGCTCCCGGCACAGGTGCCCGAATATTTCAAGTTCGTCTGTCCCCCTTCCTCCGGAGGACTCAACCCGGATCCGCAGCCGCCGACCTTCAACATCCGGCGTAACCTCCTGGTCGGGATGGACCTGACCCTCCCCGACGGGGGGCGGGTCCCGATGTGGATCATCGAAGACCCGGACAACAAGCAAAACGGCAGGACCTTTCCCTCCGCTCCGATCAGGATTCCCCTCAACGCCCTGGTGAACGCGGACGTCAACTGCCAGGGGGGAACCCACACCATTCACTGGCACGGCATCGAACCGACGCCGATGAACGACGGTGTCGGGCACACCTCATTCGAGGTGTCCGGCCACTTCATCTACCAGTTCCAGCCCCGGCACGCCGGCACCTTTTTCTACCACTGCCACAAGAACACCGTGCTGCACTTCGAGATGGGGCTGTACGGTCTTTTGCTGATAGACCCTCCCAAGCCGGCCGGCTCAGCGGTGGAGGGACCGCCGTACCCGATCGGGAAGCCCGGCTTCGTCGCGGCCTACAGCCCGGGGACCGGGCATGTCATACCGTACGACGTCGAGGCGTTCTGGGTCGCCGACTCCATCGACAGCCGCTGGCACACCCTGGACCACACCGCCTTCATGCAGAAGTGCGTGCCCGAGGACCCGGTAAACCCGTCCTACTTCACTCATGACGGCTTTTTCAACGATTTCCGGCCCGATATCTTCGTCCTCTCCGGGCTGGCACGGCGCAAAAGCGACGTAACGCCCTTTCGCGCCGCCGAGAGCCCGCTGGTCGCGCCCACCTTGCGGATAGGCCAGACCCTGCTGGCCCGGACCCTGAACGCCGATTATCTCATCCAGCAGTACACCATCGGCGTCGACGCGCTGGTGGTCGCGATGGACGGTCATGCCCTGGGGGTGCCCCCGACCGAGCAGTACTCACATCCGATCGAGCTTCCCGCCGGCACCCCGTACCGGCTCACCTCGGCGATGCGCAGGGATCTGATCATGCGGCCGACCAAGGCCGGCACCTTCCCGGTCACCATCGAGTTCCTGAACCAGATCACCGGGCAGCTGCTCTACACGGCCCGAACCAGCATAACGGTGACGCTGTAGGAGGTATTTGGCAAACAAGTTAAGACTCCCCCTCCCTCGACGGGAAGGGGCGGGGGGAGGGGGAAGTTGCCAACTCCTCAGAATATGGCATCTTCCCCCTCACCCCGACCCTCCCCCGCCAGGGGGGAGGGAGAGTTCCCACATGTTGTTGAATAGTTGTAACAGGCGAAACCAATAACTGTTCCCCACAGCGCCTCATGGGGCGGTTAGGGATTGGGGAGGGGGGGGAGTCCGACAGATTTGACCGCTATCGAAAGTGCTCTGGATACTTGCTTTTGGCTGTAAGTACCATCAGATATTGTGGTAGTATCCCGCCCTGACGCGGGCAGCCGTTTGGCTTTGCAACTACTTCTTTCCGGGGAGTTACCATTTTGATCAGTCCAGCATTGCAGGCTCAAACCAGGCAGCAGCAAAGGGCGTCCGGGACCGTCAGGGGGCCCGGATTCCCAGCGCTGCGCATCCTCTCTTTCCTCCTGCTGCTCTCGCTTCCGGGCCAGGACACCCGAGCCGCGGAGACGGCAGGGGCCCTTTCGCCGCACGCCGAGCAAATCCGGCTCGGCGAGCGGGTTTACCGCGAGGGAATATTAGCGTCGGGCGAACCGGTTCAGGCCGTCGTCAAGGGAGACCTCGCGGTGGACGGGCGCATGTTTCCCTGCGCCAACTGCCACCGGCGCAGCGGAATGGGATCGGTCGAGGGGGGTATCGTCACTCCTGCCATTGCAGGGAGCAAGCTCTTCCAGCCAGGCTACTACGGTCGCGAGTTCACCGCGGCCGAGCGCAGCGCATTGCCTGAGTATTACCGGACCCCGGCCCGCCGTCCGGCATACACCGGGCCGGCCCTCGCCAAGGCGATACGCAGCGGTGTCGATCCCACGGGGAGGGTGCTCAATTCGGCCATGCCGCGCTACGCCCTGAGCGACGCCGACCTGGCAAACCTGATCTCCTATTTGAAGGTCCTCTCCGCCGAGCCGTCCCCCGGGGTGAGCGAAAAGTCCCTCCGGTTTGCCACCGTCGTCACCTCCGAGGTCCCTGCCCGGGATAAAGCCGCGATGCTCGCCACCCTGGAGGCCTTCGTCGCTGATTGGAACCGGCAGGCGCCGGCTCATGCCGAGCGTGCCAGGTACCCCGAGGTCGCGCAGGAGGCGGATCTGTCGTTTCGCAGCCTCTCGCTGAGCCGCTGGCAGCTGGAGGGGCCGCCCGCCTCCTGGCGCGGGCAACTGGAGGCCTACTACGCCAAGGATCCCGTGTTCGCCCTGGTGGGCGGGATCAGCACGGCGGATTGGAAGCCGGTCCACGATTTCAGCGAGGAACACCGCATACCGAGCCTCTTCCCGCTGACCGATTTTCCCGTGGTATCCGGTTCCGACTGGTACACCTTGTATTTTTCCAAGGGGCTCTACCAGGAGGGCGAGGCCGCCGCCACGGCTCTGGGCCGGGCGCGCGAGGTGACGGCGCAGGACGCGGTGCTGCAGGTCTACCGGGACACACCGCAGGGGCGGGCCCTCGCCGCCGGGTTCGAGGCCGCCTGGCGCGCGCTGGGACGCAAGCCCCCCGTCAGCCGGATCTTAAGCGCCGCTGAGCCGATACCGGCGGATCTCGTCCGGCAGGTAAGCGGCAAAGGGATGCCGCCGGTGCTGCTGCTTTGGCTGGGAAACGAGGCCGGCAGCGTTCTGGAGCGGATCGCGGAGGGGGAGCGCAGGCCCAAGGAGGTGTTCCTGTCGGCGAGCCTTTTGGGGGCGGGCCTTTGGACCCTGTCCGAGCCGGTGCGGGAGTTCACCAGCTTCACCTATCCCTACCGCCTGTCCCAGGATGAGACGATGCATCCCGACTATGCCGGGGTGTGGCTTCGCGACAGAGCTCTGCCGGTGAACGGCAGCAGAATTTCCTCGAGGATGTATTCGCTGATGCTGCTGTTGAACCAGGCCATACCGAAAATGAAACGCAATTTTTACCGCGACAATTTGCTCGACCAGGTCGATGTTAGCACCCTGCACGGATATCCCGACTTCGAGCTGTTAAGCTTCGGACCGGGGCAGCGCTACGCCTCCAAGGCATGCCAGGTCGTCACCCTGTCCCGCGGGCCGAGCCCCATCCTGATCAGGAAAAGCGAGTAAGGAAGGGCGGGGGAGGGGATCACTGCAGTTATAGTTAGGAATAGCCGCCGTACGGGGTTGCCTTGTCCCCCCTATGGAATAGGGGGGAAGCCGAACGTTAGAGAGGCAGGGGGGTGTTTCTCCGCGGCTAAAGACCCCCCCTGTCTCGCTATGCGAGCCTTCCCCCCTGTTGCACAGGGGGGACCAAGCAACGCCAGGCCCTGGGCGGAATAACACAGCGAGGAATCCATCATGAAAACAGCCCTTGCACTGCTCATAGTTCTTGTATGCTGCCCGGCGCTCTACGCTGCCGGTCCGCCCGCTCCGCCCCTCCGTGACGCGACGTCGCCACGAAACGTTGAGCAACAGGCGGGTAAATCGGAAAAAGGAGTCTTCCTGCTTCAGCTGGCGCTCGAAGGGACAGCACTCAGGATCGGCCCCAACTCCCTCGACATCGCGCTGCGCGACCAGGCCGGCAACGCCGTCGAAGGAGCACGGCTGAGCGTGACTCCCTGGATGCCGTCCATGGGGCACGGGGTCTGGGAAAAGCCGGTGGTGCAGGAGCGGGGGGGCGGGAGGTACCACGTCGACAACGTCGTCATCATCATGGGAGGGCTCTGGGAGCTGAAGGTCGCCGCCGGAAAGGGCGCTCAGGAGGACCGGGGCGTGTTCAGCTTCACGGTGGCCGAACCCGCCCAGGAGCCCGAACCGCCGCATGAGGGATACCAGCGCAGCCTCGCCGATTACCAGGTCCCGCAGGTCACCCTGATAAACCAGGATGGCAAGGCGGTGGACTTCGGCACGCTGGTCGACTCGGGCAAGCCGGTGATCCTTGATTTCATCTTCACCACCTGCACCACGATCTGCCCGATACTATCGGCCGGTTTCACCAACCTGAGGCGGGAGCTGGGGGCGAACCCCGAGCAGGTCCAGCTCATTTCCGTCACCATCGACCCGGAGAACGACAGGCCGGAGCAACTCAAGCGCTATCGCGAGCGGTTTCAAGGGGGAGCCGGTTGGGAGTTTCTTACCGGGAGCAGGGAGGACGTGGGGCGGGTACTCAAGTCATTCGACGCCTTCGTGGTGGACAAGATGTCCCACGAGCCGCTCTACCTGCTGCGCGCGCCCAACGGCGCACAGTGGGTCCGCATCAAGGGGCTGATCAAGAAAAGTGACCTGCTGAGCGAATACCGCAAGTTGCTTAACTGAAAAAGGCAGGGCCATGCGTCGCCCTCTGGGCCTGCGCGCCGAAGCCTTGGCGAAGGCGTGAGAGGGTAGGGGTGAGGGAGTCGCAGACTGCTTCCCACTGTCTTCGCCGGCAGGGCTTTGGGTTCGATACTCTAAGAGGCTTGGGCAGCGCTTCGTGGTGAGCTGAATAGTTACAAAGCCTGCACCTCAGAAAAAATACCTCGCCACCGTTATCGCCACGATTACCCCGACGACATCCCCGATAAGGCAGACGGGGACCAGGTAGCGGCTTTTCCTGATATTCACCGCGCCAAGATAGACCGCCAGCACATAGAAAGTCGTCTCCGCGCTCCCCATGATGACTGCGGTCATTTTGGTGGCGGTCGATTCCGGTCCGGTACTCTTGACGATGTCGGTGAAGAGCGCAGTCGAGGCGCTGCCGGAGAGGGGTTTCATAAGCGACATCGAAACGACCTCGATGGGGATGTCGAGGAAGGAGAAGACCTGGTAAAAGCCGTCCTTGAGGTAGTCAAAGGCGCCGGAGGCCTGGAATCCTTTTATGGCGACGAAGATCGCCAGCAGGTAAGGGAATATGTTGAGAATGACGCGGGGGCCTTCCTTGGCACCGGCTACGAACGAATCATACACCCGCACCTTCTTCCAGGTTCCGTACCAAATGGTGAACAGGATGAAAAGCGGTATGATGAGCAGCGATATGTTGTTGAAAAGCTCTATCATTTGAGCACCTTCCGGAAACCGAACAGGATCGCCACGGCCAAGGTAGCATGCAGCATGGTGGCGATCATGACCGGAAGCACAATCGCAGCGGGGTTTTTGGCGTGGTAGCTTGCCAGTATCCCGATCAGGGAAAAGGGAATCAACTGGATGCTGGCAGTGTTCATGACGGTGAAGATCATCATCTCGAAGGTTATGGTCCCCTTCTCCTGGTTAAGCGTATCCAGCTCCTGCATCGCCTTAATGCCCATGGGGGTTGCGGCGTTGCCGAGGCCGAACATGTTTGCCAGCACGTTCAAGGTGATGGCAGAAATGGCAGGGTGATCGGCGGGGATGCGGCTGAACAGGCGGGAGATGATCGGCTTAAAGAGGTGCGCTATCCGGTAGATGAGCCCTGAGTCCTCGAGTATTCTGGTCAAGCCCATCCAGACCGAAACGATCCCCAAAAGGAAAAGGGAGACCTCGATAGCCGACTTGGCACCCTCGAAAATGGATTTTGTGAAGGGCTCCAGGTTGCCGGTGCAGATGGCAACGATGATACTTAGCGAAAGTAAGAGTAACCATACGACGTTCATAGTCTTTCCCCCGGAAGCGACATGCTTTTGATAACCAGCTGTTTTTTAGCCGTGTTCAACTCTACCAGCGCACCTATCGGCATGGTTATCATGTCGGGGACATGACCAAGGTACGGGCAATGAACCACCGGGAAGTCCAGATCCATCTGCGAGGCCAGGATGTCATAGACCTGCCTGCTCTTGATGCCGCCGAAATCGCCGAGGATGAGTCCCTTGACCCCCTTGAACTTGCCGGAAAGAATCCACTGCGTCAGATAGCGATCGATCTTGTGCAGTTTCTCATCGACATCCTCAAAAAAAAGCACCGAATCAGCAGCCTCCAGATCCCACGGCGTATGTATCAGAGCGGTGATGGTGATGAGATTTCCCCCCTTCAGAATACCGTTGGCAACCCCCGCGTGGTAGACCTTCACCGGTGCGCCCTGGAAAAGGTTCTTCTCCGGGTAACCCCGCATGGCATTCATAAAGGAATCGAGGGTGAACTGCGTCGGGGCATCGAGACTGGTCACCATCGGGGCGTGCAAAGTGCACAGACCGGTCCGATCAAAGATGGGATTCAGCAAAGCGCTAAGGTCACTGAAGCCGGCGATGATCTTGGGGTGGTTTTTGATCAGCTCGAAATCGAGGAAAGGGAGCGACTTCATAGCGCTATAGCCGCCGCGCTGCGCGAGGATGATATCCACAGCAGGATCGAGGAATGCCCGGTGGATCTGCTCCGCCTTCTCCCGCGGCGACGGGAGCACCTTGGGGAACTCCGGGTTCACGACGTGGAACCCCAGCTGCTCGAGTTGCCTGATCCCTTTGGTAAAGGTGCCTTTCTCCTTTATCAGATAACTTGGTGTGATGATGAACAGGTTGTTCACAGGGAACCTCCGGGGAAATGGAACAGCAAGGGCTGCTAGGTGGCACCGCGAACCCGGATGCCGCGCGCAACGTAGCTATTTTTACCTTTAGGTAGCCGGAATCGCAAGGCATAAAATCTTTGGAACTATCCGCCAAAAAAAGGTACTGCTTCCAAAGGGGTTTAGGAAGTTTGTTTTTCCAATGGCTTTGGGCAAGGAAAACGGGCGAACACAAGGTTCGCCCCTACCGGGCACCATAATGCGCCTAGGGGCGAACCTTGTGTTCGCCCACCCTCATCCCACTATTATGAAAACTTCTTTTTACAGAGCAATGCAGGCTTCTGTAAGTCAAAAATAATGGCGCTTCGAGTGATTGAGCCTAAAGCTTTCAGTGTCTTGCTCGATTAAGCGTACAGAGGCAAAGCATCGAAAGCCAGCTTCACCCCCTCTTTGAGAAGGAGAACCAGATGGCCGACCAGGCCCTATTGCAGAAGATGTTTATGAGTCACGGGTTTCGAGACTTCCGCTGGATGGATCCCGCAGAAATCGTGGTGGCCAAGTGGGTTCGCATGAAATGCACCTTTGGCTGCGATTCCTACGGCCGCAACGCGGCGTGTCCACCCAACACCCCCTCGGTAGCCGAGTGTGGCGAGTTTTTCCAGGAGTACAAGTTGGGCGCGGTGTTCCGGCTCGTCACCAGCTTCAGTGACCCGGACGAACTGCAGGCGTGGATCCGGAAAGTTAATATCGAACTCTTGAATCTGGAGGGGGACGCCGGGAAGGCCGGCTACCACAAAGCGTTTTTGCTCTTTATCGACAGTTGCAACCTCTGTAGGGAGTGTGCCAAGAGCCGCGATAGCTGCCGGATCAAGAGAATGGCGCGCCCTTCAGCCGAAGGAATGGCAGTCGATCTCCTTGCCACCGTGCAAAGCTTCGGCTTTGAGCCCGGCTCGGGAGGGGGTGAGGGAGACGAGCACTACGCCTTCCTGCTACTGGAATAGGGCAAAGGCAGGGCACCGGGCGGGTCCGGTCAACTGGCAGGACAAGTCGCTAGTACCCAGTCCATCTTGATATGTCGGCCATTTATTGTTCCCGTAGGTTGCCGGTGAACAGACTCATCGTGAACCGCAACGGTGCAATGTTGCGGTTCACGATACAACCGTTCACCAGCAACCTACAGATCGGTGCAACGGTGCGCCGTTGGGGTTCACGATACATCCGTTCACCGGCAACAGGCGGTTCACAAAAAACATGCTGGGTACCGCCGTTTTAAGCTGGACTCGGTACTAGTCTGGCCGTGAGCTGGAAAGCGTCATGAAAGGTCTGATCTCTCTTTAAATTTTATCTTGTTAGTGGTATGGTTCGCTCCTGATCTATTTCAATAGTGCACACAGGGGGGATTGTGAGACGAATTTTATTGATGCTGTCGGCCGGGTGCTTGTTTATCCTTTTGGGATCTGCCAGCGCGATGGCAGGTAGCCAGGCAAGCGGTAAAGCGTTTCCCGTGACCGGTACCTACCTGAACAAAATGACCCCTATTATCAATATTGAATTGAAAGAGGACGGAACCTTTTGCCAAAAATTCGGGAATAGGGCTGCCTACGGAAAATACACGGTTGATG
>Ga0209123_1001582_pt1 | contig 21968 bp, 17 predicted proteins | sample BarGraIncu00431A_FD_184500 | JGI IMG/M metagenome (GOLD analysis project Ga0209123, IMG submission 184500) | Arctic peat soil microbial communities from Barrow, Alaska, USA - Barrow Graham LP Incubations 004-31A (SPAdes) (version 2) | ecosystem: Environmental > Terrestrial > Soil > Wetlands >... | reverse complement strand
CTCCGTTTATGGAGTTATTTTAGTCCTTTTTTGTATTTTGTTCTACCGTGCTACCCAGTCGGAGTACGCGGTTGTAGCGGCCGACGCGGATTTGACAAGGGCTGCCAATTTCAACTGACCAGGGACGACTGGTCTAAATCGCGCAAGGACTATGGGGTCCCCTGATCTGCAAGGTGATCACTGATTTTCAGCGCCGCCTCTGTTCAAATCTGCATCGGCGCCAACACCTTTGCCTGCACCATCAGGTCTTGGAGCCGAAAGAACGACTCGACCAGCCTGTCGGCGGGTTACAGTAATCATGGAAGACTTATGACCGCTGGCTCCCCATACGTGGGACAGACGACTCGGTAATCTTCGTCTCTGGGGTCCCCTCGTTTTCAATGCAATAAGTGACGGTTCGCAAACCCAGCACTGGCGCGGGGTCGGTTCAGAACATTGTTGATTTTGTTGACTTTCGTGTTCACTTTCCAAACGGGTATCGTGACCACCCACTAATGGGGTTCACGATGCAGGGCTGGCAAACGACGTTTTTGGGGATGCGTGAGCTGCCCCGCGATATCAGCGCTTTCGAGATGAAGGCGTTTTTCACCTTCAATGGTCCTGAGCGCGAGTCAATCAATACACGCCGGGGTGATTCTCATAAGCTCGGTCTGGCGCTGCATATCGGTTTTCTGCGCATGAGTGGGCGTCTGCTTGGTGCCTTTCGAGTGGTTCCCGTGGCCTTGTGGCGTCACCTTGGCAACGAACTTGGCATTGCCTCCCCGGAGGTCGCCTCGCTGAGGGCCATGTATGCACGCGGTCGCACGTTATTCGATCACCAACAAGTTGCTTGCACGGTCCTTGGTTTCCGGTGGATGAGTGAGCACCAACGCCGCGCCCTGGTACGTGAATTGCGGGACGAAGTGGCCCGCTGCGCCGACCGCGATCAGCTGCTCGTGAGGGCCCGCCAATGGCTGTACAAGCATCAGCTGCTGATCGTGCATGAACGGGCCATACGCACCTTGATTGCGGCGGCACTCGCCCAGCTCGGAACTGAAACAGGCGCCGCAATCACCGCCAGCGTCGCTCCGGGAACCCTCGATCGGTGGCGGGCATCGATTGCAGAACTCCGTTCGGATGGCCAAACCCAGCAAAGCTGGTTGTGGGCGGCGCCGGCCAAGCACTCAACCCGCCAAATCAGCGAGGTACTTGAACGTATCGATCTGCTGTATACGCTGGACGTTCAGAAGCATCTGGCAGACATCCCCGATCTCATCTTGCGCCGCTACGCACGCCAACTGGTCTCCAGGCCACCGTCCGCTGGTGCCAAAATCAGGGAACCAGCGCGCACCGTGGAGATCGCCTGCTTTTTGCGGTATTGCCTGTTCACCACCACCGACCAGTTGATCCTGATGGTGCAGCGCCGGATTTTCGATCTGTGGCGCCAGGCTGCAGCTGAGGTCCCGGCGACCGTCAACTGGGCGGTAATGTACAAGACGCTACTGGCCGAGCTCGTGGCCTTAAGCGCTGCGGGCGCCGTGCCGGACGCTCAATTGCGTGCCCGTCTTGACGCATTGGTCATCGAAACCCAGAAGCGAAAACCACCCAGCAGGGCTTCCCTGGTGCGCGAGGGATTGATAGATGGCATTCGCCCAGTGAGATCGCTATTGGTGGCCATTGCAGAATTACCCTGGCAAGCCACTGGAGAGCATCCTGCCATTGACTCACTGGCGAAGTTGCGCGCCCTTTACGCCAAAAGCGCCAGAAAGTTACCCGACGATGTTGTGGCGCCAGGACTGGGAAGAGTTTGGCAGACCGTGATTTCCAGCCCAGATCGGGAGCGGGCGTTTCAGGCATTGGAAGTGGCAACCCTGTTTACCCTGCGCCGCGCGGTGCGCAATGGATCGGTCTGGATCGATCACAGCCTGAGTTTTCGGGGACGCGCGCGGTTGTTCTTTACGGATGAGCGTTGGAAGGATGAGTCAAAGAAACACTATGCCCGTCTGTCGCTGCCCGGCAAGGCGGCCACCTTTTTAAAGCCATTGTTGGCCAGAGTGGCCGCCGGTGTCGATGCGGTGGCCGCGGCTGCTCGCAGTGGCGCACTGCGCGTCGACGATGAACTCCACCTCTCTGCTCTGCCGGCTGAGGATGAAGACCCCGAAGTCACCAAACTACGAGCGGCTTTGGATCACCGTATCGGTGAAGTTCAATTGCCCGAAGTGATTCTTGCGGTCGACGCCCAGGTGCGTTTTAGCTGGATCATGCTCGGGCGTGAACCGCGCTCTACCGATGAGCTGCTGATGGTCTATGCCGGCATCATGGCCCACGGCACCAGTCTGACAGCGATTGAATGCGCGCGCATGATTCCGCAGTTGTCTGCCACCAGCATTCGCCAGGCCATGCGCTGGGCGCGGGACGATCGTCGCCTGGGTCAGGCCTGCCAGGCGGTACTGGAGTTCATGCAATGCCACCCGATCGCTACAACTTGGGGCCGATCCGATTTGGCGTCCTCTGACATGATGAGCATGGAGACGATCAAGCGGGTGTGGCAGGCCAGACTGGATCCCCGGCGCAATACACCTTCCATTGGCATTTACTCCCATGTGCGGGACCGCTGGGGCATCTTCCATGCGCAACCCTTCGTGCTCAATGAGCGCCAGGCGGGCGTTGCCATTGAAGGCGTCATCCGCCAGGAACGGCTTGAGACCAGCCAACTTGCAGTGGACACCCACGGCTACACCGACTTTGCGATGGCACTGGCCCGTTTGCTTGGATTTGATCTTTGCCCACGCTTGAAGGAATTGAAGCAACGGCACCTGTTCGTGCCGCGTGGCACCAAGGTGCCTGTCGAAATCGCTTCGGTGTGCGAGGCCAACGTTGACATTGCCCTGATCGAAAAGCATTGGGACAGCCTGGTGCACCTGAGTGCCTCAGTCATGAGTGGGCATGCCAGTGCGGTGGCGGCGCTGGCACGCTTTGGTTCAGCCGCCCAAGGCGATCCGATTTATGATGCCGGCGTGCAATTGGGTCGTTTGCTGCGAACCGCGTTTCTTGCCGACTACTTTGTCAAAGATACCTTCAGAAATGAATTGCGCCGGGTGCTCAACCGGGGCGAGGCGGTCAACGCCCTCAAGCGCGCCATTTACACCGGCCGGATCAGTCCGGCACAGGCCAAGCGTGTGGACGAAATGCAGGCAGTGGCCGACGCCTTGAGTCTGCTTGCCAACATCGTGATGGCATGGAATACCTCACAAATGCAGGCAGTTCTGGATCGCTGGTCGAACCGTCGGCAGGTGATTCCGCCCGAACTGATCGGGAAAATTGCCCCCACCAGGCTGGAGAGCATCAACCTACGGGGTGTGTTTCGCTTTCCTGTTGACCGTTATGCCGACCAAATCCTGCCATCGCGGCAGAGAACACCGATAACTGGCACCAATGGATGAAACCGATCACGGTTTGACGCCACAAATCCTGGATTTGAAAGTGAACAGGAAAGTCAACAAGATCAACAATGTCCTGAACCGACCCCGCGCCAGTGCTGGGTTTGCGAACCGTCACTTATTGCACTGAAAACGAGGGGACCCCACGACCTCGCATATTCGGGGCGTCTCCGTCAATGTGCCACGGCTAGCCGCTTACCGCGGTCGGCTGAGGGCAATGCTGCACATGCAAAAGCGTCGGCCGGGTCAAGGACGATGCGGATACAACTGACTGGGGGAGAGACCGTCGCGGGAGAACTGCACATCGGGTTCGGAGGGAAGAGACGCAAACCGTTCCCAACCGTTATTCAACGCTGCGAAGCTGTAAACAGGATCAAGCGTTCTGACCGTTTTCAGGTAGTCTGACGACTGCGAGTATCGCGGGACTATTGCCAAGTACCTTGCTGAAATGACCAATGCCGACCGTGTCTTCAAGGAGCACGGCGCTGCCCGGTGCAATCCTGTGACTATCGCCATTACTGGCCTCGAAATGCATCTCACCTTGCAGCACAAAGATCCACATGCATATGGGTGATGGATGCATTTCACCAACCCAGCCTACAGGTAAATGCAAGAAACCAACTTGTGTGGCAGGCGTGAACGGTGAAACACTGAACGCCGAGGCAGGTGGCGCAAAATTCTGCAGAGTAAACGGAATGCTCACCGAATCAAACCGTGAGCCGCCACTCAAATCTGCATAAAGCCGGGGAAAAATTAAATCAGTGGACATCAGATCCCCATTTATTGTTCTAGTAAAGTGACGACATTGTAAGTGGCCTGTTAACCGCTTACCTTGCGCCACGGGCTCAGATGTGCTCGGTGTGGGACGCTCGGCAGTTCGACCTTATTTGGACGGCAGCGCCCTAGGGCCGCAGCGCCTCGTAGTCGTCGGCAGTCTGTGCCAGCCGTAGCGCCACTAACAAGGCGTTCAGATAGCGGTACGAGTTGATGCCTTTGACCTTGCAGGTACGCATGGAAAATACTCGTAACACTGCAAGTAATCTTCGGGATGCCAATGCTCAGCAGGACAGAAGGCTACTCCATGGAACCTCGCCTCCCCTTTGGTAATTTGAGACAAAGCTTTTTAGGGAGCGTCAGTTATCTAGCGGCTTAAGTACCCGCTTCATCGAATAGCCATCGGGATGCGGGAGAATGGAAAACCCCAGGCTGGTCATCAGTCGCAGCATCTTTTCATTGTCAGAAAGAACATCTCCGATGATAAAACGATAAGATTTTATGCGTGCGGAATCGATAATGGCATCCATCAAACGGCGTCCGAGGCCAATCTTTTGCCAAGCATCATCGATTGCCAGCGCAAACTCCACCGATTCGCCATCTGGTGCCTGGCTATAGCGGACGCTGCCGATCTGCCGTTCTTTGCCCTGATCACTGATCGTGGCAAGCAGTGCCATTTCTCGATCGTAGTCAACCTGATTGAAGCGAACTATCAAACTCTGCGAGATTTCTTGAGACGACTCCATGAAGCGAAAACGTCGGGACTCGTCCGACATAGATGCCACGAATTCTTGCTCAAGGATCGCATCTTCGGGTCGCGCAGGGCGAATCGTGATGACGGTGCCGTCAGAGGTGTGCCATTTTTGGCAGAGATGGGCCGGGTAAGGATGGATGGCCATGTGGGCATATCGATTGACGCCACTTCCTGCGTTAAGGTCCATCACAATGCGTACGTCTGACGCCACCACCCCATTTTCATCAATAGTAAACGGGTTGATTTCGAGTTCCATGATGCAGGGCAATTCGCAAACCATGTTTGAAATACCGACCAATGCTTTCTCCAGCGCTGCACGATCAGCCGGCGGAAAGTGGCGAAACTGCCCCAGACTTTTGGAAACCAGCGTCAGGTCGATCAGGTCACGCGCAAGAAAGTTATCCAATGGTGGAAGAGAAACCGCACGGTCGCGGAAAAAATCGACATTGTTCCCACCGGCACCGAAGGTGATCACGGGTCCAAAAGTTGCATCACGGACAATGCCGATCCTCAATTGCCTGGCATGACGACGGGATACATGCGGTTCAATGGTGACGCCATTAACGTTCGTATTCGGGTGACTCCGGCATACCGTGTCGACAATGTCGTTGAAGGCGATACGCACTGAGTCGGCGGTGGTGATATTAGGCCGACTCTCGCCCTCTTCGTGCTTGTACTCAAGGCTCGGCGCATCAATCTTCATTGATACCGGAAAACCGATCTGTTCGGCCAGGAACATGGCCTCGGTGGCGTTGTGCGCCAGCATGGTCTGTGGCACCGGGATGCCAAAGGTGCGCAGCAATGCCCTAGCCTCAATCGTCGAAAGGACTTGCCTGCGCTCGCTGAGTAGTGCGTCAACCAATGACTTCGCGTTGTTGCTGCCGGGGCTTTCAGTGGACGGTGTCGAACTCGGCGTCTGCTGCAGTAGCTTCTGATGCAAATAGTATTTTGAAATGTTGTGAAACAGTTGGATGACAGTGTCTGGGGTCCGAAACACCGGGATTCCTGCCTCTTCCAATATCTTGCGTGCTTGGGCGATCTGCCCACCTCCCATGAAGCAGCAACAAATCGTGATCTTCTGGATTTTGTTGATCTCGACAATCCCTTGGGCGACTATTTGCGGTTGTGCCAGAGCCAAAGGCGATAGGACGACCAGGGTCGCATGAACATTCGGGTCTCCCGCCAGCGCTCGAATTGTTGCCAGGTAGCGCTCAGGATTAGCATCGCCTCCGAGATCAATCGGAATATGACCCCCCCAATCATTCGGCAGGAATGCCTTCATGGTTGTGACAGTCTCAGTATTCAGCTTGGCTAGCGGAACGCCCAACTCACTGGCAAAGTCAGCGGCCATGTCACCCGGCCCTGTGCCATTGCTAATGATCGCCAGTTGATTGCCGCGAGGATGAAATCCCGAGGCCAACGCTTTGGCAGCAAAGAAGAGCTGGCCGATGCTTTGCACCCGAACCACTCCGGCGCGTCGGACTGCGGCATCAAAAACGCTGCTGCTGAAGGCGGCCTGCGCCCGATCGGATTCATCTTCCCGGTCCGCCGTTAAGCTACTGCCCGACTTGAGCAGAATGATGGGCTTGATACGAGCGGCAGAGCGCAAGGCACTCATGAAGTGACGGGCGTTGCGAATATGCTCGACGTGCATCAGGATGTAGCGGGTTCGCTCATCGAATACCAAATAATCAAGAATTTCCCCAAAGTCGACATCTATTGCTGTGCCCAGCGCGACGACCGATGAGACGCCAATCTTGTTCATCGTTGCCCAGTCCAGCACGGATGCACACATGGCGCCGGACTGAGCAACAAGGGCCAGCTCACCCACAGTGGCATCTATCGCTGTGAACGTGGCATTGAGCTTGATTTGTGGACGCATGATGCCCAGAGAATTTGAGCCCAAGAGGCGGACCCCAAAAGTCTTCGCGGCATCCTGTACGCGACGTTCCAGGGTGGCGCTGGTGGCACCGACACTGGCCAGATTTGTCACGAGGATGGCATAACGTATCCCTGCGCGACCGCATTGCTCAACGAGCTTCGGGATAGTTCGGGGCGCCGTTGTGATGATGGCCAGATCAACAGGGCCTCCCAGTTTTTCGATTGACGGCAGGCAGGGTTGACCAAGAACTTCGCTGTACTTCGGATTGATTGCCCACAATACACCCTTGAATCCACTGGCCAAAACATTCCTGAAAATGACCCCTCCCGTAGAGTTCGGGTTTTCCGAGGCCCCGATAACCGCAACAGATTTGGGCTCAAGGAGGGCGGTCAGGTAATGCGTGCTGAACATGATGTATTGATCTCGAAAGTAACTTGGATGACTATATCAACCGATCCAAGTCAACGGGCCGCGCTGCAAGGCCAAGACACCAAGATGGTGACAAGCCTTTCGGCGCGGCCCGCTTTTATGGCAATGGTCTCCCGGAACGGGAGATCAGTTTAGCGTTCGTCGTAGCTCACCACCAGCCGATCGCTGGTCGGACGGGACTGGCAAGAGAGTACAAAGCCCTTCTCCGTTTCCCAAGCTTCCAGACCGAAGTTCTTGTCCATCTGCACACTCCCTTCCATGACCTTGACGCGGCAGGTACAGCAGACGCCGCCTTTGCATGACCAAGGCAAAACCAGACCGGCGGCGAGCGCCACGTCAAGCACCTTTTGGTCAGAGCCCATTTGCAATTCGTGCGGCTTGCCGTCAAGCACGATGGTCAACGCCACCTTGCCCACCACTGGCGTCTTGTGGCCGGCCACAGCGGCCTGCCGGGCAGCGGGCGTGAGTTCTTCCAGTACGGGCGATGTAAAACGCTCGCTGTGCACGCGGTTGGCCGGTACACCGGCGGCCAGCAACGCGGTCTCGGTGGCTTCGATCATGACTTCAGGGCCGCAGATGAACACTTCATCCATGCTGCCCACCGGGAGTAGTGCGTCGATGATGGCTCGAATCTTGTCGCCGTCGATGCGGCCTTGCAGCAGATCGGCCTCCTGCGCCTGGCGCGAGAGGATGTGGATCAGCGTGAGGCGGTCGGGGTAGAGGTCTTTGAGGTCCTGCAGCGACTCATTGAACATCACACTGGCCATGCTGCGGTTGCCATAGATGAGGGTGAACTTGGAGTCAGGCTGTTCTTCCAGTGAACTCGCCATGATCGACAGAATAGGCGTGATGCCCGAACCGGCGGCAAAACCGACGCGGTGCAGTGCGCGCGGGCGTTTTGACAAAAAGCGTCCGTCCGGCGGCATCACGGCGAGGGTGTCCCCCACTTTGAGTTCATGCGCCGCCCAGTTGGAAAACACCCCACCCTTTATCGGGCGAATGCCCACCACCAATTCATGCTGGTCTGTAAGGTGGCTGCGGGTACTGCAGATGGAGTAGCTGCGCCGTACATCGGCGCCCTTGATGGTGGCGCGCAGCGTCAGGTACTGGCCTGGCTGGAACGAAAAAGTTTCACGCAGATTTTGCGGAATGGCGAACGCAATGGAGACAGATCCGGCAGCTTCAGGGCTGATGCGCGCAAGCTTGAGGTCGTGAAAACGGGGAATGGTGGACATGATGGGGACGCAGAAGCGCTCAATAGGGTTTGAAGTAATCAAACGGTTCCATGCAATTCAGGCAGCGGTACAGCGCCTTGCAAGCCGTGGAACCAAAATGCGAGGTTTCGGTGGTATTTTCAGAGCCACATTGAGGGCAAGCGACTGCTGGTTGTGTGTAGCCTGTTACTTTTTTTGTAGCAAACTGCACCACGTTGCCCCCCTGATTGGCACAAGCGCTGGCCTGCGGCGGCGCAATGCCGTAGGCCCGCAACTTGGCTCGCCCCTCGGGCGTCATCCAGTCGGTGGACCAGGCGGGTGCCAGTTGAGTGACCACGCGTGCCGCCACACCGGCTTGCGCCAGCGCCGCAATCACGTCGTCTTCCATTTGGCTCATAGCCGGGCAGCCGCTGTAGGTCGGGGTGATCACCACCTCCAGACCCTCAGCGCTGTCGCGAACCGCCCGCAAAATGCCCATTTCGCGCAGCGACACCACTGGAATTTCCGGGTCAGTCACTGACTCCAGCAAGGCCCACACCGCGTGGTGTGGGTCAGAGGCTTGCTTTTCAGCAATGGGCCCGTCCGGTAAGGGTACTGCGTACATGGGGTTTACCAGGCAGCTTCAGGATGGACGCGGGCCAGGCTCTGCATCTCGGCCAGCACAAAACCCAAGTGCTCAGAATGCAGGCACTGCTTGCCGGTGGAAACATGGCCGTCGGTGCTGGAGCGCGTGAGGGTTGCTTGAGCCAGCGTGTCGTTAACGACTTCGTTCCAAGCGGCTTGCAGGCTGACGGTCGCCACGCCGACACCCCCATCAATTGCTACAGTTTCCATGGCGCTCGACGTCCAGAACTCCTGCGTGTAAGGCATTAAATGCTCCAAGGCCGCCTGAACTCGGGCGTGCGACTCGTCGGTGCCGTCACCCATTCGCAGCAGCCAGTCACGCGAGTGGCGCAGATGGTATTGCGTCTCTTTGAGTGACTTGGCCGCAATTGCCGCCAGTTGCGCATCCTTGGACGCCTTGAGCGCATCCCACACCAGCACCATGAGAGCGCTGTAGAGAAAGTTGCGTGCAATCGTTACCGCGTAATCGCGGTTGCCCGCGGCGGTCGGGGCCAGCGCCGTGCTGTGAGGGAGTTCCAGCAAGGTGTAGTTGCGAAAATCCGGCACATCACGAAAGTAAGCCAGCAGGTCTTCCGTGGTGCGGCCATCGTTGCGCAGGGCCGCGACATGTTGGTACAGCAGGCGCGCCTGTCCAATCAGGTCCAGACTGTTGTTGGCCAGCGCCAGATCTTCTTCCAGGATCGGGCCATGACCACACCATTCGGCGTTGCGCTGACCCAGGATCAGGGCGTTGTCGGCCAGATGCAGCAGGTAGTCGGAATGCGCTGCCATTACATGTGCCCCACTTCGTCAGGGATTTCGTAGAAGGTCGGGTGACGGTAAATCTTGTCGGCCGCGGGCTCGAACATCGATTCCTTGTCATCCGGGGCGCTGGCGGTGATGCTGGCCGAGGGCAGCACCCAAATGCTCACGCCTTCCTGGCGGCGGGTGTAGACATCGCGCGCCATCTGCAGCGCCTGCTGGGCATCGGCGGCATGCAGGCTACCGCAATGCTTGTGCTCCAGGCCTTGCTTACTGCGGACAAAAACTTCCCAGAGGGGCCATTCTTTCAATGCGGGTGTGTTCATGCTGCTTCCTTGGTTGCTTGGTTTTGCTGTTTACGGGAATAAGCCAGCGCGGCATCGCGCACCCACTGACCATCGTTGTGGGCCTTGACCCGTGTCGCCAGGCGCTCTTTGTTGCAGGGGCCGTTGCCGTTGACGGTGGACCAGAACTCGTCCCAGTCAATTTGCCCGTAGTCGTGGTGCTGGCGCTCTTCGTTCCATTTCAGGTCCGGGTCAGGCAGGGTCACACCCAATACCCGAGCCTGTGGCACGGTGGCGTCAATAAACTTTTGGCGTAGGTCGTCGTTGGAGATGCGCTTGATGCCCCAGCGCATGGCTTGGGCGCTGTGCGGGCTGTCGGCATCAGGCGGTCCAAACATGGCCAGACACTTCCACCAGAAACGGTTCACAGCATCTTGCACCATGGCTTTTTGCTCGGCAGTGCCTTGCATCATCACGAGCAGGGCTTCATAGCCTTGGCGTTGGTGAAAAGACTCTTCCTTGCACACGCGGATCATGGCACGGGCATAAGGGCCGTAGCTGCAACGGCACAGCGGGATCTGATTGCTGATGGCCGCACCATCAACCAGCCAACCGACCACCCCGACATCGGCCCAGTTGAGCGTGGGGTAGTTGAAGATCGAACTGTACTTGGCTTTTCCACTGTGCAGTCCTTCGAGCATCTGGTCACGGCTGGTGCCCAGCGTCTCGGCGGCGCTGTAAAGGTACAAGCCATGGCCGCCTTCGTCTTGCACCTTGGCGATCAGAATGCACTTGCGTTTGAGGCTGGGCGCGCGGCTGATCCAGTTGCCTTCAGGCAGCATGCCCACGATTTCGCTGTGAGCGTGCTGGCTGATCTGGCGCACCAGTGTTTTTCGGTAGGCATCAGGCATCCAGTCCTGCGGCTCAATCTTGCCGCCAGCGTCAACCTTGGCATCAAAACGGGCCTGCCACTGCGGGTTTTCTGCAGAAGGTGCTTGCGGCACCGACTTCAGGCCGGACGTATCCTGCACGTTAAAAGACTGCGTATACATAGCGACTCATCTCCTTGGTAGTGAATTCAAATGTCATTAAGGAAGCCAGGCGGGCGTGCGTTTTTCAAGAAACGCAACGACACCATCTTTGGCTTCATCGGTGGCCCGCTGGCGGGCAATTCGTTGTGCTGTTTCCTCCACAACACTCGCATCGATGGGGCGGTTACTGATCGCAGCAATCAGATTTTTCGCAGCAGTCTGGGCTTGCGGTGCGCCGGCAATCAAAGCCTCGACCAAGGTGGCAACGCCAGAATCAAGTGCATCGATCGCAGTCACTTCACTCACCAGGCCAATGGCAAGCGCCCGGTCAGCCAAAATGCGTTCGGCGCTCTGAAAATAGCGCAGTGCATGACGCTGCCCGATGGCACGCACCACATAGGGACTGATCACCGCCGGGATAATTCCGAACTTCACTTCTGACGTGGAAAACACCGCATCAGCAGACGCCACCGCCATGTCACAGGCCGCAACCAAGCCTGTGCCGCCGCCTAACGCGGCACCTTGAATGCGTGCGATGGTGGGTTTTGACATGCCGGAGAGTTTTTGCAACATGCGGGCAAAACGGCGCGCATCTTCTAGATTTTCAGTCTGGTCATACACGGCTGCACGCTTCATCCAGTTGAGATCAGCACCAGCAGAAAAATGGCGCCCCCGCCCTGCAAGGACAACCACACGCACGTCCTGCTCCGCTTCCAGCGCCGAGCAAGCTTCGCTCAGATCACCAATCAGTTGCTCGTTGAAGGCGTTAAACACCTCAGGACGATTCATCCAGATGGTGGCGACCCGGCCACAGCGTTCAATTTCCAGGGTATCGTACATACGACGGTCTATTTCAGACGCGCGATCAATGCGAAATCGTCCAGTCGCCGCCCTTAATTTCCAACATGCGGAAAGAGGACAGATCTAGGCCCATGTGGTCTGTTGCCGACATGTTCACATTGCCACTCGACCCCACGTAGCCTTTGGTGGCTTCGATGGCGTCACGCACTTTGGCCTTGTCCGTGCCTCCCGCGCGTTTGATCGCGTCGACAGCAATCATCAAGCCATCGTAGGCATAGCCACCAAAAGTGGATACATCTTGCTTGTAACGCGTCTTGTAGGCAAGTTCATACGCAGTTACCACGGGTTTTTGCGGATCGCTGGCAGCTAGCTTGGCAGGAATCAGTTGAGCGGGCGAAGGCAAGCGAATACCGTCAGCAGCTGGGCCAGCGAGCTTCAGGAAGTCATCAGAGGCTACACCATGTGACTGGTACATGGGCAAAGTGATACCGAGCTGTTTGTAGTTCTTGGCAACGATGGCCGGACCTTGTCCCAAGCCAAACACAAATACTGCCTGCACGCCTGCCGTATTTTTTATCTTGGTCAGCTGCGGACTGGTGTCGGTGTCTTTGGGGCCGTAGGTTTCGTTGGCCACCAAAGTGATGCCGTACTTTGCCGCAACGCCTTCGGTTTCCTTTTTTCCGGACTGACCGAAACCACTGGTCTCTGACAGTAAGGCCACGTTGGTCAATCCACGTTTCTTCATGTCCTCGAATACTTTTTCAGCCGCCATGCGGTCGGTATGAGGCGTCTTGAAAACCCATTTTTTAACCGGCTCAATGATGACGACAGCGCCTGCCAGAGATATAAAGGGGATGCTGGCCTTTTCTGCCAAGGGCACCATAGACATAGTTGAGCCGGTGGTGGTTCCACCCACCAAAATATCGACTTTGTCATCATCAATCAGGCGTTTGGCAAAGCCGTTGGCTTTGTATGCATCGCTGCCATCGTCGTAATGAACCAATTCCAATTGACGACCAAGCACGCCGCCTTTTTTGTTCAACTCTTCAACATACAGTTGCAGTGTTTTCAACTCTGGGTCACCTAGGAAGGCGGCCGGGCCGGTCACCGAGAGTACGGAGCCAATCTTGATTGGATCAGCCGCATTCGCACTCAAGGTGCCCAACACCAAAGCGGCGCCGATAGCGACCGTTTTTAGTTTGAATTTCATGGTTTGTCTCCTCGTTGTAAAAAATTAAATACGTTCAATAATCAGCGCAATACCTTGTCCAACACCGATGCACATGGTGCACAGCGCATAGCGCCCACCACGGCGTTCCAGCTCGTAGCTGGCAGTGGTGACCAGACGGGCGCCGCTCATGCCAAGCGGGTGACCCATAGCAATTGCGCCGCCATTGGCATTCACCCGCGCTTCGTCGTCCGACAGCCCGAGGTCACGCAAAACGGCCAGTCCCTGCGCTGCAAAAGCTTCATTGAGTTCGATAACATCCATTTGAGCCAGCGTCAAACCGGCCTTGGCCAACACCTTGCGTACAGCTGGCGCCGGGCCAAAACCCATGATGCGCGGCGCTACACCCGCCGTTGCCATTGCCACCACACGAGCGCGCGGCGTGAGTCCGTGCTGGCGAGCGGCAGACTCAGACGCGATCAGCAATGCGCAGGCACCGTCATTAACGCCCGAGGCATTGCCAGCCGTCACAGAAAGTTCCGGGCCATTCACACCCTTTAACTTGGCTAGCATCGCCAGCGTCGTTTCAGGGCGGGGATGCTCGTCGGTATCAACCACCACAGGCTCACCCTTCTTGCGAGGAATTACCACGGGCACAATTTCGCACACAAAACGCCCGGCGGCATGGGCAGCCGCCCAGCGCTGTTGCGAGCGCACCGCGAAAGCGTCCTGGTCTGCACGCGAGATGTTGAAATCAGCCGCCATGTTGTCAGCCGTTTGGGGCATTGAATGCGTGTCGTACAGCTTCTTCATCAGCGGATTGGCAAAACGCCAGCCAATGGTGGTGTCATAGATCGCGGCATTGCGTGAGTAGGCTGATTCCGCCTTTCCCATCACAAAAGGCGCGCGCGACATGCTTTCGACCCCACCGGCGATCATCAATTCGGTGTCGCCAGCCTTGATCGAGCGGGCTGCCAGACCGACGGCGTCCATGCCCGAGCCACACAAGCGGTTGATCGTGGTGCCGGGCACTTCAATCGGCAGACCTGCCAGCAAGCCGGACATGCGGGCCACGTTGCGATTGTCTTCGCCGGCCTGATTGGCGCAGCCATAAATCAGATCGTCCACCCGGGTCCAGTCGACTTGGGGGTTACGCTCCATTAAGGCCTTGAGCGGGATGGCGCCGAGATCGTCAGCGCGCACGCTAGCCAATGCGCCGCCGTAGCGGCCGATGGGCGTGCGGATCGCATCACAAATAAAAGCTTCAGTCATGTCAATTCTCTCAATTCTGTTTAGGTCGCTGATCAATCACCCGGCGGGCCTTGCCAGTCAAGGTGCGCGGAATGCCTTCAAAATCCAGCACCGTGACCCGCGTCGAAATTCCGGCAATCGTCTTGATGTGGTGTTGAAGCTCCTTGCTAATCGCCTGAATTTCTGCGGCACTTAATTTGCCGGAAAATTCACGCTGCAGCTCACAACGCACTTCAACGTTGTCCATATGGCCATCACGGTCGAGCAAGATTTGGTAGGTACCCACCAAGCGCTTATCGCGCAAAATTTGCTCTTCAATGACGCTTGGGAAGACGTTCACGCCACGCACGATCAGCATGTCATCAGAGCGCCCCGTTATCTTGCCAATGCGCCGGAACGAGCGTGAGGTCGGTTTCAGCAGACGAGTCAGGTCGCGGGTGCGGTAGCGAATGACGGGAAATGCTTCCTTGGTCAGCGAGGTGAAGACCAGTTCGCCCTCTTCGCCATCAGGAAGAATTTCGCCGGTTTCCGGGTCGATGATTTCAGGATAGAAGTGGTCTTCCCAGATCACGGGGCCATCCTTGCTCTCAATGCATTCACAGGCGACGCCAGGGCCCATGACTTCAGTCAAGCCGTATATGTCTATGGCATCGATGCCGAGCTTGCGTTCAATCTCGTGGCGCATGCCTTCACCCCAGGGTTCAGCCCCAAAAATACCAACCTTCAGAGAGATGTCTTCTGGCTTGATGCCTTGGCGCTCGAACTCCTCGGCGATGACCAGTGAATAAGACGGAGTGACCATGATCGCCTCTGGCTGGAAGTCCATGATCTGCTGAACTTGTTTTTCTGTTTGGCCACCCGACATTGGAACGGCACAACAGCCAGCACGCTCAATACCATAATGGACACCGAGACCACCGGTAAACATGCCATAGCCGTAAGCGTTGTGGACCATGTCACCCGCGCGCACGCCGGCGGCGCGCAGTGAACGGGCCACGACATCTGACCAGTTGTTGATGTCGTTCTTGGTATAGCCAACAACAACTGACTTTCCAGTTGTACCGCTCGATGCATGCAAGCGCGCCAACTGGGTGCGAGGCACAGCGAACAGACCGAATGGGTAATGGTCGCGCAGGTCGATCTTGGTCATGAACGGAAATTTGCCAAGGTCACTCAAGGTCTTCAGGTCATCCGGGTGGATACCCTTTAGCAAGCACTTCTTGCGATAGGGCTCAACATTGTCGTAGGTGTGACGAACTGACCACTTCAGACGCTCTAGCTGAAGTGCTGAAATCTCGTCACGACTGGCTGTTTCAATGGGTTCAAGATCGCCGGGAAGAGGGGCTTTGACGGTCATGGAGTCTCCTGTTTGTAATTTGATTAATTGCTACGTTAGACCTGTTGCAGGCCCGCGATCACTTCGCCGCTAACGCGGTAGCTCTTGCCCCGAAACAGGGCAATGGTTTTGCCGCCCCGTACGCGCACCGTGACGTCATAGACGCCGGTGCGACCGGCCAACGAGCGCTCGACGGCCTCAGCCTCCAGCAGGTCGCCTTCCCTGGCGGGCGCCAAAAAGTCGATATGGCAGGCCGATGCCACCGTGTTCTGGTTATGGCTGTTGCAGGCATAGGCAAAAGCACTGTCAGCCAAGGTAAACATGTAGCCGCCGTGGCAGGTCTGGTGGCCATTGAGCATGTCCACCTGCACCGGCATTGAAACCATGGCGTAACCCGGTTTGATACTGAGTAACTGCATATTCAAGGCTTGGGTAGCGCAGTCGCGCGACCACATGGCAGCAGCCACTTCTTCGGCCAATGCCTGCGGATTGGGTTGGGGCTCAGTCATGAAAATTCTTCTTTGCAAAAACGTGATGTTGAATCAGCGGCGAGACCCGGTAGCGGTCTTCCCCGTAGGCTAAACCGAGGTTGCAAAGCACCCGGTTGATGATGGGCAGGCCCACGCTGTCGGCCCAGGCCAGAGGACCGCAGGGGTAATTGACCCCCAAGCGCATGGCAGCATCGGCCCCTTTCGCGTCACACACGCCTTGATTGACCGCATCTGCCGCTTCATTGGCCAGCATGGCGACGCTGCGCATCACGGCCAGACCCGGCACATCGTTGAATCTGGAAACTGCCATGCCCGCGGCTTGCAGCAAGCCAATAGCCTGCGCTGCGCTGGCGCAGTCGCATTGCGCGGCAACACTGAGGGCCAGCCGGGTTACCTTGTTGTAGTCCAGCGCCAAATCGATCAGCACGGTATTGGCGACGCCGGCATCAAAGGCCCTGCGTGTTGCGGTGCGACCATCGGTGACGTACACATGCGCATCACCGGCTGTCGCAAGCAATTCACCATTGGCACTTGCTTGGCTAAAGCTGACCTTCTGGCTGCGCAAGCGCTCGGCCAGGGCTTTGGCGGCGGCAGAATCGCCGTAAATAACCACGGTGTCGGGTGTCGCTTGCGCCGCTTCAGTATTGGGCGCTGGGCGAACGGCACCGTCGCGGTAGTCATAAAAACCACGACCTGTTTTTCTGCCCAAAAAACCTGCATCAACGAGTTCTTGCTGAATCAATGAAGGTAAGAAACGCTGGTCGTTGTAGAACGCATTCCAAACAGAACGAGTCACAGCAAAATTGACATCATGGCCAATCATGTCCATCAACTCAAATGGGCCCATACGGAAACCACCCGCTTCGCGGCAACAGGCATCAAAGGTGGCCGCATCCGCCCCGCCTTCAGTGAGAACACGCATAGCTTCAGCGTAATACGGACGCGCAACCCGGTTGACAATAAAACCGGGCGTAGATTTGGCATAGACCGGCGTTTTGCCCCAGGCACTGGCTGTTGCAAACAAGGTTTGCGCCACGGCGCGGTCAGTGGCCAGTCCGGAGACTACTTCTACCAGCGCCATCAAAGGTGCCGGATTGAAAAAATGCAATCCAGCCAAGCGCTCAGGATGCTGCAGCTCGGCACCAATCGCGGTGACCGAAATCGACGAGGTATTGGTGCCAAAAATGCAATCAACCCCCACGACCGCCTCCAGATCGCTGAAGAGTTTTTGCTTGACTTGCAGGTTTTCGACAATCGCCTCAATGACCAGAGAAGCATCGGCCAGGTCGGTCAGATCGCTCACGGCCACCAGGCGCGCACAGGCTGCTGCTGCGGCATCCCTGCTCATCTTGCCCTTGTCAGCCATTTTGCTGAACTGAGCGCGAATGCCGGCCACGGCCTGTTCAGCCGCCAGGTCTCGTGTGTCGACTAGCTTCACTGTGTGTCCACCAGCCGCTGCCACTTGGGCAATACCAGCGCCCATGGCGCCGGCGCCAACCACGGCGACGATGGACTGCTTTGTAAGGAGAGCGCTCATTCGCTTAAGCCCCTTTGAAATTCGGCGCGCGCTTGCCGATGAAGGCGGCAACGCCTTCGGTAAAGTCAGCGCTCCACCCCAATTCGCGCATGAAACCCGCTTCCATCGAGAGCTGTTGCTCCAGGGTATGGCCTGGTGCCGCGTGCATGGCCTGGCGCGTGCGCACCAGCGCCTTGGTAGGCATGGTGGCAAGTTGCGCCGCCAGTGCATCCACTGTTGCTACAAGCTCGGCATCTTCAACCGCAGCCCAGATCAGACCCCAGTCAGCCGCTTTTTCAGCTGTGAGTTTGCCGGCCAACAATGCCATGCCCATAGCGCGTGCCATGCCCACGCGTTGCGGCAAGAACCAGGTGCCACCGCTATCAGGTATTAAGCCGACCTTGGAGAAGGCTTGCAGGAACGAGGCCGACTTGCAGGCAATAACCAAGTCACAAGCCAGGGCCAAGCTGGAACCGGCGCCAGCTGCAATGCCATTCACAGCCGCAATCGTAGGCACCTGTAAATTTTGCAGGCGCATGATCAGTGGCTTGTAGTTTCGCTCCACCACATCACCCATATCCGGCGGCGTTTCACCCGGTACAAACTTCACCTGGCTATCAGATAAATCCTGCCCGGCGCAAAACCCACGACCTGCGCCGGTGAGTACCAGCACGCGGATCGCTCTATTGTCCTGAACCTGATCCAGCGCCAAACGCAACTCAATATGCATTGCCGCGTTGAAACTGTTCATCCTGTCGGGACGGTTGAGCGTCAGACGGGCAACGCTACCCTGCACGTCAAAGCGGACATTCTCAAAAGTCATGGCGCGACCTTAAACGTGGTAACGGCGTTGAATAACACGGAAGCGGTTGGCTACAAACGCCGAATCCGAGTAAGACGCGTTGGCCGCTGGGTTGCCACCTGTGCCGTGGTAATCAGAGAAAGCCGAGGACTGATTCACATACACGCCGCTGGTCAGGTTGATTGACAGCGCGACCTTGGAGCGCCAGGTGGCAGCCGTCATGGCCTCAATGACTTCAGGCTTGGTCGAGTAAATACCGGCGGTTAAAGCGCCGTGGGTGCTAACAATTCGCTCCGACAAGGCGATCGCCGCGGCGGTATCGGCCACTTTGACGACAAAGGTGATAGGGCCAAAGCGCTCTTCCATGTAGGATTTTTCATCGCCTGCATCGCACGCCAGCAGCACGGGTGTGCGGACTTCGGCGTTCGGAAACTCCGGGTTGTCGAGTTTTTTAGATGCCAGAATCACGCGACCCAGCGCGCCGCTGTTTGCATCATCAACACGTTTCAGGGTGTCTGCTGATTGCACCGCACCGAGCACCGCTAACGCCACCTCAGGTTTGACCAGCGTACCCTCAATGGTCCGAGCGAGATCAGAACAAACATCGTCATACGACTTGTGACCTTCTTCAGTGTCAATACCATCGGCTGGCACAAAGAGCGCCTGTGAGGTAGTGCACATTTGTCCGGAGTACAGTGCCAGCGTAAAGGCCAGGTTACGCAGCATCGGCTTATAGGCGTCTGTGGAGTCAATCACGATGTTGTTCACACCTGCCAGCTCGGCATAGACCTGAGCCTGGCGGCAGTTGTCGATCAACCACTGACCAAACACGTTGCCACCCGTGAAATCTACTGACTTGACGGCGGCATGGGTCACCAACTGTTGTGTGGTTTCCCGCTTGACGGCAACACACAAAGTAACCAAATTGGGGTCAATGCCGTTTTCTGCCAGTACGGCGCGAATAGTGCGCACGGTGATGGCCGCTGGCAAGATGGCATTGCCATGTGGTTTGACGATCACGGCATTGCCGGTTGCCAAGGCGGCAAACAAACCGGGGTACGTATTCCAAGTGGGGAAAGTGCCGCAGCCGACCACGACACCGACACCGCGCCCGACCACCTCAAAATGTTTTTTCATTACCAGCGGGAGATTTTTGCCCTGCGGCTTTTCCCAAGTCGCCTCGCTAGGGACAAAACTCTGTTCACGGTAGGCATACGTCACGGCCTCCAGGCCACGATCTTGCGCATGGGGTGAACCCGCTTGAAAAGCCATCATCCAGCCTTGACCCGTTGTTGTCATCACAGCGTGGGCGACTTCAAAGCTTTGTTCGTTCAGACGCGCCAGCATTTCAATACAAATACCGGTACGACCTTCACAACCCACCGCCTGCCAGCCCAGCATGGCGTGCTGGCCAGCATCGATCAACGCCTGCGCTTTGCACACCGGGTATTGAACGTTTAACTCAACACCGTAAGGCGACTGCTCGCCCCCCATCCAGCCAGTCAACCCAGGTTGCTCAATTTCAAACTTATTCCCCAGATGCGCTTCAAAGGCCCGTTTGCCATCTGCAGCAGCTGTTTCACCATAAGTTTTAGGACTTGGCATCTCGTTATAGGCGGCCCAGTAACCCCGGGTTTGGATCGCCTGGAGAGCGTTGTCCAGCGTGGTGCGGTGCTTTTCAAAAAGTGGATGCGACATCGATTTTTTCCTTTTGTTGGGGCGGTTGCCCGTTATTCTTGGCCTGTCCGGCCGTCCTAGATATGGATGAACGTTACCAAGAAATGTTTATAGTGTCAATCAATGTGTCACATAAAACATGCTGAAAACGATTACGAAATACGAAATACATTCCTCTAAATTACATTAAATCTATATAAATCAACTAGTTACAATACACAAAATATAGCTAAAAAATAAATTCTAGCTATATTTTGTTTGGGAATCAATTCCACATTTCGTAATTTGATACATTACAGTACATTATGTTAATAAAAATGAATCTTAAAATCTGCCTCAACCGCAGCCTGCAAACCTCTCAGATCGCGACCTCGCAGCGGTCTTTGCGCATGAAGACTATGAGGTCAAATGCACTACCATGTTGGGCTTAAAGCTCGCAAACTATGGCTACACACTTGATTGCGCCCATTCAAAAACGCCTTGACAGCTTTCGCACACAGAGCCGCGTTCAGGCTGGCTCCTTGATCATTTCTGTCTTTAGTGACGCAGTTTTCCCGCGCGGTGGCCGTATTGGGCTGGGCAGCTTAATCAAGCTGCTTGCACCCTTACAACTCAATGAGCGACTAATCCGAACGTCGGTTTTCAGACTCGTCAAAGATGAGTGGCTGTGCAGCGAGACGCACGGTCGTCGGTCGGATTACATGCTGGCCGCTTCGGGGCAAAGTCGGATTGAGAAAGCCTCGCTCCACGTTTATGCAGCTAATGCACCTCAGTGGGATCGTCGCTGGCGCTTGATCCTGATCATGGGTGAACTAGACCCCAAAAAGCGAGAGGGTCTGCGCCGGGCGCTTTTCTGGCAAGGGTTTGGCACCCTTGGACTCAATACCTATGTTCACCCAAGTGCCGACTTGGCCTTGGCTTTTGATACGCTGATGAAAGAGGGCCACGCTGACCTCTTGAAGCAATTGATGCCCATGCTGGCTGCCGACCTGAACCTTGGCGTATCGGGCTGCATTGTTGACATGGTTCAGCAGGCCTGGGACCAAGAGCAACTCAGTACGGACTACGGTGATTTCGTAACCACCTACCAGCCAACGCTTGAAGCTCTTCGCCAAACAACGGCAATTGATATTGATGAAGAAAGTGCGTTTTTACTGCGTGTCTTGTTGATTCACGACTACCGACGCCTGCGCCTGCGCGACCCCGAATTGCCAGATGTCCTGCTTCCTGTTGACTGGCCTGGGCAAAAGGCGCGCTTGTTGTGCAAAGAACTCTACCGGCGGCTACTCACGCCGTCCGAGCGCCATCTTGATCGACATTTCCAACTCTCAAATGGCTCCACGCCAGAAACTTTGCCGCTGCTGGGTGGACGATTTCAAGACTCTGACCTGCTCAGCCGCCTGAATTAACTGGCGCGCTTTTTAAGTTCTACGAGCGGAATGACATCCGGCATGTGAATGCGTTTGCGGTTGTCTTCCACCACCGTGAGCGGTGATGTTTCCTCCATCGTCGCCAGGCAGCGACGCGTCAAGTCCTGGTAGGTTCGCGTTCCGTCACCTTTCCACGCGATTTCTTCCTCACTGAGCTGGCGGATGATTTTGGCAGGCATGCCCGCAACCAAGCAACCTGCTGGAATTTCGACCCCGGCTTTGACGAAGGCACAAGCAGCCACCATCGCGGCCTCACCTATCACTGCGTTGTCCATAATGACCGCGTTCATGCCGATCAGCGCATTGCGCTTGATGCGACAGCCATGCAACACCGCGCCGTGGCA
>Ga0209123_1001581_pt1 | contig 21977 bp, 19 predicted proteins | sample BarGraIncu00431A_FD_184500 | JGI IMG/M metagenome (GOLD analysis project Ga0209123, IMG submission 184500) | Arctic peat soil microbial communities from Barrow, Alaska, USA - Barrow Graham LP Incubations 004-31A (SPAdes) (version 2) | ecosystem: Environmental > Terrestrial > Soil > Wetlands >... | reverse complement strand
GCCGATAAGGTTGCTGCTGGTAAGGTTGCTGCTGGTGAAATGTCTGTCGCTGATAGAATGGCTGCTGTCGCCAAGGTTGCTGCCGATCAGGTCGCTGCTGATAAGGCTGCTGCTGATAAAGCTGCTACAAACAAACCTGCACCTGCAACTGACAAACCTGCGCCTGCAAATGACAAACCTGCACCTGCAACTGACAAACCTGCACCTGCAACTGACAAACCTGCACCTGCGACTGACAAATCTGCACCTGCAACTGACAAGGTTTCAGCAGACAAAGTACCTGCAGAGTCCGTTGCTGGCCTCAAGGTCGTCTCAGTCACGGTGAAGGGAAACCGGCGCATCGAAGCCGCGACCATTCTTCAGGCCGTGCGGATCAAGGCCGGAGATCTGCTGGACCAAGGCCAGGTCGATGGTGATATCCGTGCTATCTTCAAACTCGGTCACTTCCGGGACGTGAAGGCGGAAACCGAGAAGGTGGAAGGTGGCATTACCCTTAATTATCTGGTGCTGGAGAAGCCGGTCGTCAGGGAAATCAAGATCGAGGGAGCCAAGGAGATCAGCGCGGATAAGGTGAAGGAGGCCGTTGAGATCAAGCCGAACACCATCTTCTCCTCCAAGGACCTGCAAAAGAGCATCAAAAAAGTGAAAAAGCTCTACGCCGACGACGGTTACTATCTGGCCGAGGTGGAAGGAAGCACCGCCACTCGCTCCGATACCGAATTGAACGTGATCATTAAGGTGACGGAAGGGAAGAAGGTTCTGATCAAGACCATCGCCTTTGAAGGAAACCACGCCTTCACCAGCAAGGAACTCCGGAAGACCATGGAAACCTCCCAGGAATGGATGTTCTCCTGGCTGACGGGAGCCGGGACCTATAAGGAAGACCAGCTGAAAAACGACATGGGTCTCCTGACCGAAAAATACATGAATAACGGTTATGTGAACGTTAAGCTCGGCGAGCCGAAGGTGGCACTGCTCCCCGACAAAAGTGGCCTGAATGTCAGCATCGGCATCAGCGAGGGAGAGCAGTACCGCATCGGTGCCCTCGGCTTCAAAGGCGAACTCATGGAGACTAACGATGTCCTCATGAAGAAGCTGACGCTGAAAAGCGGCGTGATCTTCAATCGGAGCATGCTGCGGAACGATGTCTTCGCCCTGACCGATCTCTATGCCGACAAGGGGTTCGCTTTTGCCAACGCCACCCCCCAGACCAGGATTAACCCGGAAAACCATACCATAGACATCACCTTTGATATGGAGAAGGGGGAATTGGTCCACATCGACCGGATCAATATCAGCGGAAATACCAAGACTCGCGACAAGGTCGTGCGCCGCGAATTGAGACTCGAAGAGGGTGAGCTTTACAGCTCAACGGCCCTGAAGCGCAGTAAGCAAAACCTGATGAACACTGGATTTTTCGAAGAGGCTAACCTGGTGACGGCCAAGGGGCACAGCGCCGACCAACTGGACCTGAACGTCGAAGTGAAGGAGAAGCCGACCGGCACCTTCAGTGTCGGTGCCGGTTACAGTTCTCTGGACGGCATCATCGGCCAGGGCTCGATTCAGCAGGCGAACTTCCTCGGGCTCGGCCTCAAGGCAACTGCCGCGGCTTCCTTCGGCAGCAAGTCCCAGACCTACAACCTCGGCCTCACCGACCCCTACTTCATGGACACCAAGTGGACCGTCGGCGGCGATGTGTACCGTACCGAAAGGCAGTATCTCGACTACACGCGCCGCGCCACGGGTTTCGACCTCAAGGCGGGTTACTCGCTTTCCGACTCCCTGAGTACCTTCTGGCTTTACAAGTTCGAGGACAAGCAGATCAGGGACGAGTCCCAGGGACTGCTGCAAAATATCCATATCGGTGCCATCCTGGCGCCGGACCCCGACTCCACGACCAGCGCGATTTCGGCAAGCCTTACCAGCAACACGACGGACTACCGGCCTGATCCCACTTCCGGGATGATAGACACGGTCTCCGTGGAGTTCGCCGGATTGGGTGGCACCAACCGCTACCTGCGCTACCTCACGGAACACACCCTGTTCCTCCCGGTCGGCTGGGGCACGGTCGCCTCGATGCGCGGCACCCTCGGCTACATCCAGAGGATCGGCAAGGACATCCCGATCGACGAGAAATTCTACCTCGGCGGGATCAGCTCGCTGCGCGGCTACACCGGGCGCACGGTCTGCCCCGTTCTCAGCACTCCCCACACCACCCAGGACGGGCTTGGCGTCGGTGACACCAACAATAACGTCGTGTACCTCGGTGGAAATATGCAGGCCGTGGTCAACATGGAATACACCTTCCCGCTGCTTAAGGATGCGGGCCTCAAAGGGGTGGTCTTCTTCGACACCGGCAACGCCGCCAACAGCGTGGGGAAAACCTTCGATTTCCTTTCCAGTTACGGCGCGGGTGTGCGCTGGTTCTCCCCGATCGGACCTCTGCGGCTCGAGTACGGCATTCCACTCAACCCGCGTAAAGATATTGATAAGTCCAGCGGCAGGCTTGAATTCTCGATAGGAAGTATTTTCTAACTCTAGGTACGGCAAGGAGCAAGTCATGAAAGGTTTCATCGTAGCTTTATTCCTGTTACTCGCACTCCCTTTATCAGCCCTGGCTGCAGACGGCGCCAAAATCGGCTCGGTCGACATTCAGAAAGTACTGCTGATGTCCGACGCGGGCAAGGATGCCAAGGAACAGCTCAGCCAGAAGGCAGGCAAGTACGAAGTTGACAAGAACTCCAAAGAAGAAGAGTTGAAGAAGCTCAAGAGCGAACTGGAGAAGCAGGGAATCGTCCTCTCCGAAAGCGCGCGTGGTTCCAAAGAGCGCGATTACCAGCAGCGTCTCAAAGAGTATCAGCGTTTCCTGAAGGACGCCCAGGAAGACCTGCAGGCTAAGAATGACGAGTTCACCGGGAAGATCGTGGACGAGATCGTCAAGGTGGCCCAGGGTTACGGACGTACCAACGGCTACACCGCGATCTTCGTCAAGAGCGAGACCATGGTCTACCTGGATCCCAGCGCTGATCTGACGGAGCAGGTGCTGAAGTCCTTCAACGCCTCGCGCAAAAAACCTTAATCAGGGGCTAGGGGCTAGGGGCTAAGTTCTAGGACCCCGTCCAGCGATGTCGCCCGGGCATCGTTCCCACGCTCCTGCGTGGGAACGCGAATCTCCGGACGCTCCGGCGTCCATCACCGGAGGCGGCTCCGGTGCCCTGCAGGGTGCCTTCCCATGTCGCAAAACGGGACGCGGGAGCGTCCCTGGCTGCATTCCCACGCTGGAGCGTGGGAACGATAAAGACTTAGGAACGTAGAACGTAGAACGTAGAACGTAGAACGTAGAACGGTCTTCCGGGGGTGACTTATGCAAAAATCGCTTCAAGAAATAGCCCTCTATCTGGGGGGCAGAGTCTCCGGTGACGGGGAAACCCTGATCGGCGGACTCGCCACGCTGGACGATGCCGGAGAGGGGCAGCTCACCTTTCTCGCGAACCCGAAGTACGCCGGCAAGGTTGCCACGACTCGCGCCTCCGCGGTGCTGCTCCCCGAAGGGACCAACGCGCAGGGACGCAACGCGATCTTCCATGCCAATCCGTACCTCGCCTTCGCCAAGCTGCTCACGCTCTTCTACGTCGCCGCCCCCGCTCCCGCAGGAATCCTGTCTGGCGCGCTGGTCGCTGAAGGTGCACGCCTGGGAGCTGATTGCACGGTCCATCCCGGCGCTTCGGTGGCTGCGGGTGTGGTTATTGGCGACCGGGTCGTGCTGCACCCCGGCGTGGTCCTTTACCCGGGGGTGACCTTGGGGGACGACGTGACGCTGCACGCCAACGTCTCTGTCCGCTCGGGATGCCGCATCGGTAACCGCGTCACTATCCACGACGGGACAGTCGTCGGCAGCGATGGCTTCGGTTACGCCCCGGACGGCAAGAGCTGGTACAAGATTCCCCAGATCGGGATCGTCTTCATCGAGGACGACGTGGAGATCGGCTCCAACAGCGTCATCGACCGGGCCGCGCTCGAGGTGACCCGGATCGGTCGCGGAACCAAGATCGACAACCTGGTGCAGATCGCCCATAACTGCATAATCGGCGAGGACTGCATGATCGTTTCCCAGGTCGGCATCTCCGGTAGCACCCAGGTCGGCAACCATGTTATCATGGGCGGGCAGGTCGGGGTCGCCGGACATCTGAAGATCGGGGACAACGTTATGGTCGGGGCCAAATCCGGCGTGCCGGGCAACCTGGCTCCGAATCAGATCGTGAGCGGCATACCCTGCATCCCGCACCGGGATTGGCTGAAGTCCTCAGGCGTTTTCCCGAAGCTTCCCGAATTCAGAAGGTCCATGACCTCGCTGGAAAAGAGGGTGGCCGAACTGGAAAGCCTGCTGGCTAAATTCACCAAGGGTGAGCCGGGACAGGAAGCATAAATATGTTCTGATAGCGCGTACTGCAATTGCGGTACGCGAAATTTTCTTTTTGTACAGGAGTTGGCATGCTTGATATTATCGAAATCATGAAGATCTTGCCGCACCGCTATCCTTTCCTGATGGTTGACAAGGTGCTCGAAGTTGAGCAGGGTAAGCGGATTGTAGCAATCAAGAACGTGACCATGAACGAGCCGTTTTTCCAGGGGCATTTCCCGGGTCACCCGGTCATGCCCGGGGTGCTGATCATCGAGGCGATGGCCCAGGTGGCAGCAATCATGGCGTATCTTGACTCGGGTCCCGATACGGAAGATAAGGTGAGCTACTTCATGGCGATCGACAACGCCCGTTTCCGCAAACCGGTGAAGCCGGGGGATACCTTGAGGATCGAGATCGAGACGATCTTCCACAAGCGCGGCATCTGGAGCGTAGCCGGCAAGACCTATGTCGACGATACCCTGGTAACCGAGGCGGAACTGAAGGCGACGCTGGCGGCCAAGTGAAACAGGGACTAGGGACTAGGGGCTAGTAAGAACCGACCAGGGTCAGTTTCTACTAGTCCCCATCCCCTAGCCCCCAGTCCCTGCCTTTACAGCATCACCGGAGAGAGAAAATGATCCACCCAAGCGCAATAATCCATCCCGGCGCACAGCTTGATTCAGAGGTTGAAATCGGTCCCTACGTCGTCATCGGGGAGCACGTCCGGATCGGGCGCGGCACCAAGGTCGGCCCGCACACGGTCATCGACGGCTGGACCGAAATCGGCGAGGACAACACGATCTTTCACATGGCCTCGGTCGGCGCCGTCCCCCAGGACCTGAAATACCGCGGGGAGCAGACCTACCTGCGCATCGGCAACGGCAACACCATCCGGGAGTTCGCCAGTCTGCATCTCGGCACGGTGACCGGCGACGGTGAAACGACCGTCGGCGACGGCAATCTCATCATGGCCTATTCCCATGTGGCGCACGACTGCCATGTCGGCAACGGCGTGGTGATGGCCAACGCGGCGACACTCGCCGGGCACGTGACCGTGGAGGACCACGCCATTCTCGGGGGGCTCTGCGCCGTATTGCAGTTCACCCGGATCGGGGCGCACGTCATGGTCGGCGGGGCGACGTCCATTACCCAGGACATCCCCCCCTACACGATTGTCACCGGCGACCGGCGGGAAGCGCGGCTGCGCGGGCTCAACCTGGTCGGGTTGAAGCGGAGCAATTTCCCCGACACGACCATTTCCGGGCTGAAGAAGGCCTACAAGATTCTGGCACTCTCCGGGATGAAACTGGCGGACGCCGTCGAGCGCATGAAGACGGAGATCCCGCCCTGCCCCGAGGTCAACCATTTCATCTCGTTCATTGAATCCTCCAAAAGAGGGGTTTGCCGGTAAAAAAAGTGCCGATTGGGGCTGGGTTTTGTCCCCCCTATGAAGTAGGGGGGAAGCCGAACGCAGGGAGGCAGGGGGGTGTTTTGCTTGTGCGGAAGACCCCCCTGTCTCGCTGCGCGAGCCTTCCCCCCTGTTCCACAGGGGGGATATAGCTCCCCTGACGCGTCTGACGTGGTTGCAGAAACCCGGCGTTTATCTGTGAACCTGTTACCTTCTCCTCCTCCTTCGTATCCCCCCCGAGTCATTGTTAAAACGAGGAAAGCACCTTGCCTGAAAGAAGTGATACAGTCATGATCGTCGCCGGCGAGGCGTCCGGCGACCTGTACGGCGCGACGCTGGCGACCGAACTGCGCGCGCTCGCCCCGGACACCCGCCTCATTGGCATGGGCGGGGACCGCATGCGGGAAGCCGGCGTCGAGACCCTGGTGGACGCCAATGTCATGGCTGTCATGGGGCTCGTCGAGGTGCTCGGGCACCTCCCGGTCATCGTCAAAGGTTTCAATATCCTGAAGGGCGCGCTTTTGAGCGCTCCCCCGCGCCTCTTGATCCTGATCGACTATCCGGACTTCAACCTGCGGCTGGCGAAAGTAGCCAAGCGCGCCGGCATCAAGGTCCTTTACTTCATCAGCCCGCAGGTCTGGGCCTGGAGAAGCGGGCGTGTCAAGGGGATCGGCCAGGTCGTCGACATGATGGCTGTGCTCTTCCCCTTCGAGATCCCTTTTTACCGCAACGCGGGGATACCGGTCAGCTTCGTGGGGCATCCGCTGCTGGATATGGTGGCTCCCGCGCTGCAGAGCAAAGAGGCGGCAGCCTCTCTGGGACTCGACCCGGCGCAAAGGGTCGTCGGGCTCTTCCCCGGGAGCCGCAAGAGCGTCATCAAGAGGCTGCTCCCGGTCATCCTGGAATCGGCCGCTCTCCTTAAGGCGCGCATGCCGGACCTCCAGTTCGTGCTGCCGCTCGCCGCCTCGCTGAGGCCCGGGGATATCATGCCGGAAATCGAGCGCTCCGGGCTGAAGGTTACCGTCATCACTGGCAAAAACCACGACGTCATGTCCGCCTGCGACGCGGCGATCTCCGTTTCCGGAACGGTCATCATGGAACTCGCGCTGGTCGGGATTCCGACCGTGCTCATCTACAAGGTTTCCCCCCTCACCTACCAAATCGGGAAGAGGGTGATTAATGTGCCGCACATAGGGATCTGCAACATCGTGGCGGAAAAGCGGCTCATGAAGGAATTGATCCAGCATGAGGCGCACCCGGTGGCGATCGCGGACGAAGTTGACGCGTTGCTGAACAACCAGTCCTATGCCGCCGAGATGCGCGCGGGGCTCGCCGGCGTGCGTGAGAAGCTCGGCAGCGGCGGCGCACTGGGCAGGTTGGCGGGGGTCGCCTTCGACATGATGCAAGGGAGTAAGGGAACAGAATGAACAATTTTTACCGACTCATGAGTTATAGCCGCCCCTACTGGTGGCGCATCGCCGTTGCGGCACTCGCCTCCCTGGCCGTAGGCGGGATGGACGGAGCCTTTGCCTATCTGGTGGAACCGGTCCTGAAGAAAATCTTTTCCGGCAAGGACATGCTGATCTTCACCCTGCTGCCGGTCGGCATCATCCTCCTTTTCGTCGTGCGGGGACTCGCACGCTACACCAATGAGTACTTCATGCGCACCGCGGGGCAGTTGGCCGTCCAGGACGTGCGCAATAAAATCTACGGCCACAACATGCGGCTGGGGTTGGGCTTTTTCTCGCGCCATCCGATTGGAACCCTGATTTCCCGGGTCACCAATGACGTCTCCGTCATGCAGGACGGCGTGGGAAACATCGTTTCCGGCATTTTCCGCGACAGCTTCGGCGCTATTTCGCTGCTTTGTGTGGTTTTCTACCGCAACTGGGTGCTGGCGATCATAACCTTTGTGGTGATTCCCATCACCGCCATCCCGGCCCAGGCGATCGGCAAGCGGATCAAGAAGATCTCCAAGCAGGGGCAGGGGAAGATGGGAGGGCTCACCAGCATTCTCCAGGAGACCTTCTCGGGGATCAAGGTGATCAAGGCTTTCGGCCTGGAAGACCGGGAAACGGAAAAATTCTACCAGCAAAACGCCGAGCTTTACGGCACGCTGCGCAAGAGCATCAAGTACGACGGCCTTTCCACGCCGATCATGGAGTTCATCATCTCCTTCGGGGTGGCGGCTGTCATCTGGGTCGGCGGGACCAGTGTCATGCAGGGAAAGATGACCGCCTCGGAGCTCTTCTCCTTCATCACCGCCATGATCCTGATGTTTACTCCCATTAAAAGGATCATGAACACCTACAACGTGGTGCAGCGCTCCCTGGGGGCCGCCGAGCGCGTCTTTGAGATCATCGATGAAATTCCCGAGATAGCTGACGCTCCGGACGCCTCCACCCTCGGACGTGTGGGGGGCGAGGTCGAGTTCAAGTCGGTCTCTTTCCGTTACGAGGACGATTACGTGCTGCGGGACGTTTCGCTGCAGGCGCACAAGGGCGAGGTCATCGCGCTGGTGGGACCTTCCGGCGGCGGCAAGACGACGCTGGTCTCACTCATCACCCGGTTTTACGACGCGACCGAGGGGGCCGTACTGATCGACGGGCACGACATCCGTACCGTCACCCTGAAAAGCCTGCTGGCGCAGATCGCCCTGGTGGATCAGGAAACCATCCTCTTCAACGACACCATCGCCAACAATATCCGCTACGGCAGGACCGACGCAAGCGACGCCGAGGTGGAGCGGGCGGCAGTCGCCGCCTTTGCCCATGACTTCATTCTGGAGCTCCCCGAAGGGTACCTCACCAATATCGGTGACCGCGGGGTGAGGCTCTCCGGCGGGCAGCGCCAGCGCATCTGCATCGCACGGGCGATCTTGAAGGACGCTCCCATCCTCATCCTGGACGAGGCGACGAGCGCGCTCGACACCGAGAGCGAGCAGATGGTGCAGGCCGCCCTCAATAACCTGATGGCGAACCGGACCACCTTCGTCATCGCCCACCGCCTCTCTACCATCACCCACGCCGACCGGATCCTCGTGCTGGAGAAGGGTGAAGTGGCGGAAACCGGCAGCCATGACAACCTGATCGCCAAGGGTGGCATCTACAGCCGGCTGCACGGGCTGCAGTTTAACGTTTAACCCGTTATCAACGGGTAACTTCTGCCGATACGTTTGTACTTCGACTGCGCTCAGTGGAACCGCTTCGACTTTGCTCAGCGAACGCCTGCTCCCTGAGCGGAGTCGAAGGGCGACTTAGCTTGAAGTTATGCAGAACCCCCAACCCCCGTCCGGTGGCGAATTTAGTCGAGGAAAAGTTGATTTCCCCCTCCCTAACCCTCCCCCTCCGGGAGAGGGGATTTTTTGGAACGCATTCAAGGTGGACCGCAGGTGTTAAAAGAAATTCGTTGGCATCTGGAGACTTCAGCTTTCCTGCTGGTCTCCTCCGTAGTCGCCTGGCTCCCCGACCGGCTTACCGGCCCCGCGGGTAGAGCGCTCGGGCGCTTTTTCTTTTTCCTTTTGAAGCGGCGCAGGAACGTGGCGATCGGAAACATCGAAGCGTCCCTGCCCTTTCTGGAACGCCAGCCCGGCTGGGAGCGCCGCTCAGCGCACGCGCTGGCCCGGGAGACCTTCGAGAACCTGGGCCGCTCCCTGGTGGAAGACTGCAAGATCTATCACGGCCGCGGCCGTCACCTGATCGACGCCGTGCAGTTTCGCGGGTTGGAGCACTACCGGCAGGCTTACGACAAGGGGAAGGGAGTCGCCTTCATCACGGCGCACTGCGGCAACTGGGACCTTTTGGCGCTTTCCTTCGGAGCCCGGGTCCAGGAGATCGGGGTGGTCGCCAGGCGCCAGGACAACCCGCACCTGAATGGCGTCCTGGAGCGGATACGGCAGGCCTACGGCAACCAGGTCATCTACCGCAATACCGCTCTGCGCGCCATGCTCGCCTCCTTCAAGCGCCAGGGGGTGGTCGGCATGCTGATCGACCAGGCGGTCGGTCCGAATGAGGGGATACTGGTGGAGTTCATCGGCCGGCCCGCCTGGGCCACCAAGCTGCCGGCTTACATCGCAAGGAAAAGCGGGACGCCTATGGTCCCGGTCTTCATACATCGGGAGGGGGATGCCCAGATTGTCACCTTCCACCCGGAACTGGTCCCCTCTGCCTCACCCCAGGCCGAAACCGCGGCTGCCGAGGACGTGGCCGGCCTCAATCGCAACATCGAGAGGTACGTCATCGCGCACCCGACCGAGTGGTACTGGATACACAAACGGTGGAAAAACGTGCCTGCGGGCGCGAGCGCCGTATCGGGAGCAGCACATGAGAAATAGAATCATACTGCGGGACTTTCTGCTGGTGCTTGCCCTGCTGGCCGGCGCCACCTGGCTCATCGCCGCGACCGGTCTCGACCTGCGGCTGGAGAGTCGCTTTTACCTGGCGGGCAAAGGGTGGCAGCTTACCGACCTTAACCCCTGGTATGGGCTCTATCACTACGGCATAGTACCCGCCTACCTGCTCTGCGGGGCCGCGCTGGCGCTGCTGATTGCCGGCTATTTCCGGCCCGCTGCCGCCCGCTGGCGCAGAAGCGCGCTGTTCCTGGTCCTTTTGCTGGCGCTGGGCCCGGGCCTGCTGGTCAACACGGTATTCAAGGACCACTGGGGCAGGCCGCGCCCGCGTCAAATGCAGGTCTTCGGCGGAGAGCGCCAGTTTCATGAGGTCTGGGAGCGCGGGGAGGGGAAGGCCGGACGCTCCTTTCCTTCGGGTCACGCTTCCGCCGCCTTTTACCTGATGGCTCCCTACTTCGTGCTGCGCGCGCGCAACCTGCGCCGTGCCCGGCTGGTGCTTTTGGGCGGCGTCAGCTACGGTGTTCTCATGGGGGTCGCCCGCATGGTGCAGGGCGGGCATTTCCCAAGCGACGTACTTTGGGCTGGCGGAATTGTTTATCTGGTAGGTCTCTCCCTTTATTATCTGCTGCGGCTGGACCAGGAAGGCCCCCCCGACGCGAAGGAGCCCTGCGCGCCATGATCCGCCTGCTCTACAACCTCCTTTTGACCCTGATATTTCCCGGCGTGGTTGCCTACCACTACTACCGCTCCAAGAGCCGCGGCAGGCGCAGCGCTTTTGCGGAGCGCTTCGGCTGCATCCCCGAGACCGACCTCGCCTGCATCAGGGGGAATCGCGTTATCTGGGTGCATGCGGTGTCGGTGGGCGAGACCATCGCTTCCTTTCCGCTTTTGAAGGGGCTTCGGGCACGCTATCCCGAGCATCGGCTGGTACTGACCAACGTAACCGAGACCGGCCGCAGCGTCGCACTTAAAAGCGGGCTCGCCGACCTCTGCCTCTATCTCCCTTTTGATTACAGTTTTGCGGTGAAGGCTGCGCTGCGCCAGGTGCGCCCCGAGCTGATCGTGCTGATGGAAACCGAGCTCTGGCCCAATTTCATCGCCGCGGCCACCGACCGCGGGATTCCGGTCCTGCTGGCCAACGGGCGGATTTCGGACCGCTCTTTTAAAAGCTATCTCCGCTTCAGCTGGTTTTTCCGCCCCATGCTGCGGCAGCTCTCCGCCCTTTGCATGCAAACGGGGGAGGACGCCGCGCGCATCACCGCGATCGGCGCCAAAGCCGAAGCGGTCCACGTTTCCGGGAACCTGAAATACGACGTTCCCCTGGTTCGCGCCACGCCTGAGAGGGTGGCGGCGCTCAAAAAAGAGTACGGCATCCCCGCGGAAGCCTTCGTCTTCACCGCGGCAAGCACCCATGATGGCGAGGACGAGGCGGTCATCGCCGCTTACCAGGGGCTTTTGACGGGCGGCGGGGCGCACTTCATGATCCTTGCTCCGCGCCACCCCGAGCGCGCAGCGGCGGTTGGCGCGCTGCTCGCCAAGCGCGGCATTCCCTTTGTCTTGCGCTCGCAGCTCGCCGGTGCGGCGCGTCCGCTGCGGGCAGGTGGGGCGCTGCTGCTCGATACGGTCGGTGAGCTGGCCTCCCTGTATGCCGCGAGCGATCTGGTCTTTGTGGGCGGAAGCCTGGTGCCGACCGGAGGGCACAACCCGCTGGAGCCCGCCTCCTGCGGCGTGCCGGTGCTTTTCGGCCCGCACATGGAGAACTTCCGGGAAATCGCCGGTCTCTTCCTGAGCTCCGGGGCCGGCGCCCAGGTGCCCGATGCCGCGGGGCTGGCGGCCGCCGTCGGTTCGTTCGCCGCTTCCGGCTCCGACCGCTTTGCCATGGGGGAGCGCGGAGCCCGTCTGCTGCAGGATTGCTCCGGCGCCACTGAACGCCACCTTGCTATGGCAGCGGCCCTCTTGGCCGCTGCGGGAAGCGTTCCCGGAGGAGTTGATCCCACCGCCGGAGGTAGCCGTGGCTGATCTATCCAGCTATTATCAGGAGCTGGTTTTCGGGAGTAAGACCCGGAACCGGGACCGACTGCTGCTGATCCTGCTGCAGCTGCTCTCCCACCCTTACGCCCTCATCCTCCGTCTGCGCGCCTCGGGCTACCGGCTGGGACTGTTGCGCTCACACCGGCTGCCCTGCCCGGTGGTCTCGGTCGGCAACATCACCCTGGGTGGTACCGGCAAGACGCCGATGGTGGCGCAGCTGGCGGCTGATCTGATCGGGAGGGGGCGGCGCGTCGCGGTGCTTTCCCGCGGCTATGGCGGAACCGCGAACGGCGAGATCGTCGTCGTCTCGGACGGGATCAGCATCCTCGTGCCGCCCGAGCGCTCGGGTGACGAACCGTACCTGCTGGCCCAGAAGGTTCCCGGGCTTATCGTCGTGATTGGCGCGGACCGTTATCGCGCGGCGCAACTGGCACTAAGGGAGTTTAACCCGGACCTCTTTATTCTCGACGACGGCTTTCAGCACCTGCGTCTCAAGCGGGACCTGGACATCCTGCTTTTGGACGCGGTGCGACCCTTTGCCAACGGCTACACCCTTCCCGCGGGATTTCTTCGGGAACCGGTGACGGCAGCAAAGCGGGCCGACCTGGTAGTTTATACCCGCTGCGGCGTCGACGAGCCGCAACTATTCCCGGAAAAGCCCTGCTGCTGGACCAGCCACCGGATTACCTCCGTCATGCCTTTGGGAGGCGGGAAGCAGAGCGGCTTCGAGCCGCTGCAGGGGGTGAGGGTGACCGCCTTTTCGGGGATCGCCTCTCCGGCCTCTTTTTTCGATCTGCTCGAGGGGGAGGGGGTGCCGCTCACCGCGACCATCTCTTTTCCCGATCACACCAGCTATGGGGAGGACGAAATTGCCGCCATCTGCCGGCTGAAGCAGGCCTCGCGTTCCACGCTCCTGGTCACAACCGAGAAGGACGCCGTGAAGCTCGCTCCCTTTGCCGACAGGATCGGGCCGTGCTACGTGGCGCTCCTGGAGCTTTCCTGGCGGGACCGCGCGCCGCTGGATGCGGCGCTGGAGGGGCTTCTGGGAAAGGATCCGGCGGCTCTCGCCGGTTAGGCCGGGCAGTAAAAAGTTCGTGAACCTGCCCATTCTGAGATTGTAACGTAGGGGCGAATCTTGTATTCGCCCGCTTTTGAATCAATTGAGACGTTATCGGGCAACGAAAACCGGGCGAACACAAGGTTCGCCCCTACGGCATTATCCGTCTACCTGCCGACCCGTATGATTACGCACGTAGCAAACCGGAAACCACTGCCTTGATAGGGGAAGGAGGTGTTTGCACAGTCCTTCCCCTTCAAGGGCTTCAAGAGATGGGACGTGTTTTCTGGATATGTGACGTTTGCGCGCCCTTTCACCCCTTATTTACCCCGCCGTTACGAAATTTCTTTATTAAGACCTTGCACCTGTGGCAGAATGCCCAATGATCCTGATCCCGGCTTGAGGCTTCCTCCTTTTCCAATGAATGGTTCTGGCGGGCGGAGGCAAGCGGGAGCCAAAGCACTGCGGAAGCCTAATCCGGACAACCCTGCGTTGCACCGGTCTTTTTTTTGTTTGGGGGAGTGCATGGCGTTTTCGGAGGAAGTCCTTCAGCTTCTGGCCTGCCCGGTCTGCCGGGGCAAAATGAGTGAAGTGGAGGGAGGACTGTTCTGTCCGGCCTGCCAACGGGAGTTCCCGGTTCAAGACGGCATACCGGTCCTGCTGGCGGGCGCGGGGCAGCAAGCGCCGGGGAGTTCTTGTGGACAAGGCTAAGATAAAAAACATCCTAGTGCGCAGCACCAACTGGATCGGCGACGCAGTCATGACCACGCCGGCACTGGTGGCGATCCGGCACGCCTTTCCGCAGGCCCGGATCACGGTCCTCGCCACGCCGCTGGTGGCGCAACTTCTTGCGCCCCACGACTGCATCGACGAGGTGATGGTTTACGAGCGGCAGGGTCGCCACCAGGGGACCGCGGGAAAGTTCCGCATCGCCTCCGAACTGAGGGCGCGTCGTTTCGATCTCGCAATATTGCTGCAGGACGCTTTCGATGCCGCCCTGATCACCCGCCTGGCCGGCATCCCGCGGCGCATGGGTAACCGCAGCGACGGGCGCGGTTTTCTGCTGAGCCACGGCTTTGACCACAAGACTCTGGATCCCCGGTTGCACAACGTGGACAACTACCTGGAGATGCTGAAGCATTTCGGCATACCCGCCAGGGAAAAGAAACAGCTGCTCTGCCTGACTGATGCGGACCGGGAGGGGGCGCGAGCTCGGCTGCAGGCTGCCGGGATCGTGCCGGGCGACTATCTGATCGGCATCAACCCCGGAGCGGCCTACGGTTCGGCAAAAAGGTGGTATCCGGAGCGCTTCGCCGCCGCCGGCGCCGAACTGGCGCAAAAGTGGGGGGCGAAACTCCTGGTCTTCGGAGGGCCGGGCGAGGTGGCCATCGCCAACGATATCGAGGGCGCGCTCCAGGGGAACTGCCTGAACCTGGCAGGGAAGTTGACGATCCGGGAGCTGATGGCGCTGATACAGCGTTGCGACTTTTTTATCAGTAACGATTCCGGTCCCATGCACATAGCAGCCGCCTTTGGGGTTCCGCTGGTGGCAATCTTCGGTTCCACCGACCACCGCACCACTTACCCTTATTCCGACAACTCCGTCATCGTGCGCCAGGAGGTTGACTGCGCACCTTGCCTGAAAAGGGAATGTCCCATCGATCACCGCTGCATGAAAGGGGTTAGTGCCGCCGACGTGGTGGCGGCGGCTGTCAGGCTCAGAGGGTGCTAATGCAGTTGTAGGTTGGCGGTGAACGGTCTCATCGTGAACCCCAACGTTGCAATGTTGGGGTTCACGATACAGCCGTTCACCGCCAACCTACGGTTCATAAACGGTTGCGAGGTACCCTTGTTTTGGGACCTAGAATACCTTTTAACCTCGAATGTAGAACATCTTATGGCCTTGGAACGGATTTTATGCGCGTCTTGATCGTCAAAGCTTCGGCGCTGGGGGATATCATCAATGCCCTGCCAGTCCTCGATTACCTGAAACAGTCCTCACCCGGGATCGAGATCGATTGGGTGGTTGAGGAACAGTTCAGCCAGATCCTGGAAGGGAACCCGCTGCTAAGCCAATTGCATCTGGTGCGCACCAAGGCCTGGCGCAAACAGCCCTTTGCCGCCCAGACTTTCAGGGAAATCGGCCAGCTAAAGCAGACCCTGCGGGAGCGCGATTACGACCTGGTGTTCGACATCCAGGGGAACCTGAAGAGCGGCATCATCTGCTGGGCCTCCGGTTGTTCCGACCGCATCGGTTTCGAGCGCGAGGACCTGCAGGAATCGCTGAACGCCCTGTTCACCACGCGACGCATCCCCCTGAGACGGCAGGACTACCATGTCACCGAGAAGTACCTGCGCCTGGTGAGCATCCCCTTCGCCAGGGACTTCCGGGCCATGACGCTCACCTCGAGTATCCAGACCTCGCCGGAGGAGAACGCCAACGCGGAGATCCTGCTGGCGACGCTTTCCGACGGACTGGTCTTCTTGTTCCAGTACGGCACGACCTGGCAGACCAAGTTCTGGAGCGAGAAGAGCTGGATCGAGTTGGGGCGGGCGGTGCTGGACCGGTTCCCGGAATCGAGCATCCTCTTTCCCTGGGGTAATGACGGGGAGCGGGCTGCAGTCGTCCGGATCGCCTCGGGGATTGGCCCCGGCTCCCGCGTCCTGGAGCGTTACTCCCTGAAGGGGCTGACGGCGCTTTTGAAGAAGGTCGACCTGGTGGTTGGCGGCGACACCGGACCGGTCCACCTGGCGGCTGCGGTCGGCACCCCGACGGTCTCCTTCTACCGTGCGAGCGACGGCAAGGCGAGCGGTCCGCGCGGCGAGCGCCATGTGGTGATCCAGTCGCCGATGCACTGCACCCGCTGCTTTCGGACCCGCTGCGACCAGGACGCCCAGTGCCGCGAAACCATCAAGGTGCAGACGGTGCTCGCCGGCGTGGACGCGCTCCTGGCCGGAGGCTGACTGCCATGAAGATTTCCGCGACGGTCATCACCAATAATGAAGAGGCCAATATCGGCGACTGCCTCGCCAGCCTGGACTTTGCCGACGAGATCATCGTGGTCGACTCGGGGAGCACGGACCGCACCGAGGAGATCTGCCGCGCCCATCCGCGGGTGCGCTTTTCCCGACAGGAGTGGCTAGGCTTCGGCAAGCAGAAGAACGTCGCCGCGGGGCTTGCCGCCAACGACTGGATCTTCAATATCGATGCGGACGAGCGGGTATCTCCGGAGTTGCGACGCTCCATCACTGAAGTATCCGGAGCCGGACCCGCCTGCTTCAAGGCTGCCCGCGAGAACTACTTCGGGGAGCGCTGGATCAGGCACTGCGGCTGGTACCCGGATTTCAACAAGCGGCTCTACGACCGCAGGGAATGCAGCTTCAGCGAGCGAAGCGTTCATGAGTCCCTGATCTGCCCGGGCGCGATCGGGCTTTTGCCCGGCAACCTGGTGCACCGCACCTACTCGGGGGTGGGGGATTACCTGCGGCGCATGGACCGCTACTCGACGCTCGCCGCCGGGGAGTTGGTGCGGGCCGGGAAAAGACCGGGGATGGCGCAGTTGCTGGTGAAGCCCTGGTTCACCTTCTTCAAGATGTACTTCCTGAAGCTTGGCTTCCTGGAGGGGTACACCGGCTTTCTGCTGAGCATGCTCTACTCCCACTACACGTTTTACAAATACGCGAAGGCTATAGAGATGAATCGTGCGGGGCGGCATGGACGGTAATACCCCAATTCGGAAGATACTGGTAATAAAGCTGCGCCACATAGGCGACGTACTTTTGAGCTCACCGCTTTTTCACAATCTGAAAGAGGCATTTCCCCGTGCGCAGTTAAGCGCCTTGGTGAATAGTGGAACCGAGGAAATGCTGACTGGAAATCCTTTCGTAGATCGGGTCTTCGTCTATGATCGAAGCATCAAACAGGAACCCCTTTTCCGGCGCCTGAGCAAGGAGTTCTCCTTTTACAGGATGCTGCGCAGGGAGCGTTTCGACGCGGTTTTGAATCTTACCGAAGGGGACCGCGGCGCGCTGGTTGCGCTCTTCAGCGGGGCGCCGGTGCGGGCCGGGCTGGATCCTCAGCACGGGGGGATGGTCGGGAAACGCTGGTTTTACACCCATGTCCTGCCCAGGAATCCCGAGGGGAACCTGCACGCTGTAGAAAAAAACCTGCTCTTTCTCGGGCCCCTAGGGGTTGCTACGACCTCGAAGCGGGTCAGGCTCCCTTTTACCCCGGAGGATCGAGACCACGTGAGGCAGCTTCTGGCAGCAGAGCCGGGCGGATATTTCCATGCCCACGTTACTTCGCGCTGGATTTTCAAGGCACTTCCTCACCGAAAGGCCGCCTTCCTTATCGACCAACTTGCCGAGCGATCCGGTCTTCTCCCGGTGTTCACCTGTGCGGCGGAGCAAAGGGAGCTTGATTACCTGGCCGTCCTGTTCCCCTTGCTGCGGACGCGGTATTGCGATTTCAGCGGGGTGCTTACCCTGAAGCAGGTTGGAGCACTGAGCGCGGGGGCGCGTTTTTTCGTGGGAGTCGATTCCGCACCAATGCACATGGCGGCGGCGCTCGATATCCCTGTCCTCGGGCTCTTCGGCCCCTCGACCGTCCAGGAATGGGGGCCGTGGGACAACGCGGCCGAGGCCAATGGCTACTTGGCCCAAAACGGCTTGCAGCGCAGCGGCAGGCATACCGTCCTGCAGGCCTGCGGGAATTGCGTTCCCTGCTGCCGGGACGGCTGCCACGGGAGCAAGGTGAGTGACTGCCTGGATTTTCCCGAAGGGCAGTTAAGCTCGGTTGCTGCCGACTTCCTGCAGCGCCTCTCCGCAGGTGCACTTTTGCCGGCAGTAGCGGATTAGGATGTATTTCCTGAAGCTCTGCTTCCTGGAGGGGTACACCGGTTTTCTGCTGAGCATGCTTTTCATTGAAAACGTCAAGGCCATAGTAACGATTCCGAAACAATGAGCCGTAGTTCGGGATATTTCTTTTTGGGACAAATATCCTGGAGAATCACAGCAAAGCGCGGCGCGTTGCGTAAGCGGTAGGGCACGAGTTGGGCAGGGGACACATCGATGAACAAAACCTTATTGTATTTCCGGGAAATCAGTTGTGGGCTCGATTCGGGGATGACTCTGCAAGTCCTCAACGACTACGGCCACCTGTCTAACCTCGGTTATACGGTCATAATTCCGGTCCACTGCAGCAGTGCAGCTAACCAGCGGGTTCTAGAGCATTTTGTCGAAACGAACGGTTTCAAGAATTTGAACCTGTTCTTTTGTAGTTCAAAGTACAAGAAGCTCCGATTCGTCTCCATTTTCATTAAGTTCTGGACATTGATACGAAGTAAAAAAAACGGCTGCGTGCTGGTGCTCCGGGAGCGCAAAAACCTTTCCCCAGTGAAGGTCCTGAGCTACTTTTCGGGGGGCACGGTGGTGAGTGAGCTTCATGAGGGTGGGCTGCCTCGTGACGAGAGTCGCAAGGTGCACAATCGATTCCAGAAGTTCTTTGACTCAATCGGCGGAGTCATCTTTACCAATTCCTCCCAGATCCAGTATCTGAACGAGCATGGTTATCGGGTCCCTGAAAAGAGCGTCGTCCTACCCAATGGAGTTGACACCCATAGCTTTTCCTTGGCCAAGGCCCCGCCAGCGGATGCTGCTGCTCTCTTTGTAACCTATACCGGGCAATTTACTTCCTGGAAGAACATTCCGCTACTTTTTGATAGCCTGAGTCGATTGCCAGCCAATTTCAGGTTGAGAATTGCCGGAGGTAAGTCCCGAGGCGAGGATTCCCAGTCGTATGTTGCGCGGCTGGAGAAGGAGTTCGGGGTCGCAGGCCGGGTGGATTATCTCGGGTTTCTGCACCCAAGCGAGGTGGTCGCCAGCGCTATTAGCGGTTCGGCAGTTCTGGTCGTTCCTTTGGGCGAAAACATGATCGCCAAATTTGCCACTTCTCCCATGAAGCTTGTGGAGTACATGGCGACTGCGATCCCGATTGTGGCGGTTGCCCATCCTTCGGTGACGCATCTGACCGGTGACGATACCGTGCATCTGAGTTCGCTGGACCCGGGGGAGTTCGCAGCAGCTATCCGCGCCGCCGTGGGTGAAAATCCCGAGCAGCGCCGGCAGCGCATCGAGAGAACCAACCGCGTTTCCCGGCAGTACGATCACCTGGAAAGGGCCCGGAAATACGACCTCTGGCTCCGGGAGATCTGATTAACCGGCTTGGTCCCGCACTTCGCGCGACGCTCATAGCCGCGCCGCCGCCTTCCGCGGCAACCCAGAAACAGATGTCCACCGCTGCAAGCAGAGGTTTAACAAAATGAGGTGTAGATTGAGTTTCAATATATTGCACACCAAATGGTCCAACGGTTGGGGCGGCCAGGAACAGCGCATTATCCTGGGGTGCCGCAAGATGCTGGAACTCGGACACCGGGTGGTGATCGCCTGCCAGCCGGGAAGTGGCATCCTGGAAAAGGCGAGGGAGTACGGCATCCCAGCCGAAGAAGTCGTCCTGCGGGAAATGCGTTCCCTGCTGCCGGGACGGCTGCAACGGGAGCAAGGTGAGCGACTGCCTGGACTTTCCCGAAGAGCAGTTATGCTTGGTCGCTGCCGATTTCCTGCAGCGCCTTTCTGGCAGGTGCGCTTTCCCCGGCAGTAGCGGGTTCGCTTCGGCAGACAGAATAGCGTAGCAGCGGGGCTCGCGGCAAACGGCTGGATTTTCGACATCGACGCGGAAAAGCGGGTCTCCCCGGAGTTGCGCGGTTCCGCGCCTGTAAAGGCCGGGAGTGGCGCAGTTGCTGGGAGCCCTGGAGTTCGGCTTCCTGGAGGGGTACACCGGTTTTCTACTGAGCATGTTCTACTCTCTCACATTACACTTTTTACAGATATGCTAAAGCCTTAGAACTGCAACGCATCAGCCGGACTGGAAAAGGGAACCAGGATTATGAAGATAGCACTGAATGCTCTTAACCTCGCACCGGGAAACATGGGCGGGACTGAAACGTACTTCCGCATGCTGTACCAACACCTGTTGGCCATCGACCAGGAAAACTCTTATCGTGTTATCTGCTACGATGCAATGGCACAGGATCTTGCCAACGATGCCGCTAACGTTGAACTTTTCACCGTCAAGCGTTACCCCAAGAGCGATCCCAGAAGGCACCTGACCAGCTTTCTAAAAAAGGCTCTCCGCATTGACTACGTAGCCCTGGCACTGAGAAATCTCGACGCCGATATCGTGCACTTCCCTTTTACCTACATGTACCCAAGGCGGGTGAAACAGGCAGCAGTGCTCACCTTTTGTGACATGCAACACGAGTTCTTACCCGAGTTTTTTTCAGCAAAGAAGCTCAGCCGGCGGGATCGTGATTATCGCAATTCTGTCGCTATCGCAGACCGTGTCATAGCCATATCGCAGCACACCAAATGGAGTCTGGAGAGCCGCTACGGTGTGTCCTCCGACAAAATCGACGTGGTGCACCTAGGCATTGGCCCGGAATTCCACGTGGTGCCGAAGAACTCATCACTACTGAAGGCGGTGCAGACAACGCACGGGCTTAATCGTCCCTTCATGTACTACCCTGCTGCGACCTGGCCTCACAAAAATCACCTGAGGCTGCTGACCACCCTGCAGATTCTAGTGCAGCGCTACGGTTTTGACGGAGATCTCGTGCTGACTGGTGTTTCAAAACAGGATAACGATCAGGTGCGTCAAGAGGTGAAACGTCTGGGGCTTACCGATCGGGTGAAGTTCCTGGGCTACCTTCCCTATAATGAGCTCCCTTGCCTCTACAACTTGGCACGACTCTTGGTATTTCCTTCCCTCTTCGAGGGGTTCGGCATCCCTTTGGTGGAGGCGATGGCCTGCGGATGCCCCGTGGTCTGCTCCAATGTCGCTTCCATCCCGGAGGTTGTCGGGGACGCCGGGCTTTTTTTCAATCCTGAATCGGAAGAGGACATGGCAAAGGTTATCTGGGACTGCTGGAACGACCAGGACCAGTTGCGGCAGTTGAGGGTACGGGGTGTTGCCCGCGCCCAGCAATTCACCTGGGCGGAGACCGCCCGTAAAACGCTGGAAGTTTATCGACGAGTGCTGTAGCTCGCGAAACATTGGCATTTCTTGCCGACCTGGGAGAGGCACGTTCGGTCCATTGGAGAAATGCACCCTGATGAGAGTTTTAGCTTTAACCTTCGGCGATGAACACACTGCAAGCACCAAATTCCGTATTATCCAGTACCGAACAGAATTCGCCAGGCAGGGAATCCTCTGCGACGTGAAGGCCGCTAAGGGCTTCAGGGACTTTGCTATCCTGCCAAGCTACGATGTAGTGCTGCTGCAAAAAACTCTGGTCTCAGGCCGCTTCTTCAGTAAGCTGCGCCGGGGCGCGCGGCGGCTTATCTACGACGCGGACGATCTGATCTGGCTCGCCCCGGGGAAAAAACACAGCTTTATGACTCGTCTGCGGACCGAACGACGATTGAGGCGGATAGCCCGCGCTGCCGATCTCTGCCTGGCGGCCAATGGAGTGATTGCCGCCGATCTGGCGCTTCGCGGAGGGAGGACAACGGTCATCCCCATGGCGCTTGACGGGAAAATCTGGCAGGACTCTGCCAAGGATTCCGGGCTGGTTGTGGGATGGTCCGGTGCGCCCAACAATCTCGTTTTCCTGCGGGCTATCTTGCCGCAGTTGCGTGAGGTGCAGAGCCGGTTCCCTGAGGTGCAGTGGCTTTT
>Ga0209123_1001579_pt1 | contig 22011 bp, 15 predicted proteins | sample BarGraIncu00431A_FD_184500 | JGI IMG/M metagenome (GOLD analysis project Ga0209123, IMG submission 184500) | Arctic peat soil microbial communities from Barrow, Alaska, USA - Barrow Graham LP Incubations 004-31A (SPAdes) (version 2) | ecosystem: Environmental > Terrestrial > Soil > Wetlands >... | reverse complement strand
AAGGGGACGGTGGTTGTGTCTTAATAAGACACAACCACCGTCCCCTTGTCTTACGTCCCCTTGTCTTACTCAGATTATCGAGGGGCCGGACCTACTTAGTTGTTTTACTCCATGTATCAATAACGTCCCCATTTAGCTTGAAGGCTTTGATTAGCAGATTGTGGTCATTGACCTCTATTGTCAGGTAGTTTGGTTCTTCTACTGGATTATAATATACGGCATCCCAATTTTTAGACAGAACCCGGAGAAAGATTTTTTTGCCGCTGCGCCCAGTGGTAATATAAACTGAGCCGCTCCCTGACTCATCCCCCCCCATAATAGAATAAACCCACTGTGCCTCTGCGGTGCGTGAAACTTATACTTTCTAATAGTATAAAAAAATCTGCAGCAATTCAACTAGGAATTTCTGCAGATTTCTTAGACTTTTATGGTAAGAGCCCGTTAACTAAACTTCAATAAGCTCATAAGATTTTGTACCGATGCCGATCTTTTCAGCATGGTCAAGACAAACCATCCAGTTTGTCTCCGGGTGGGTTGCCACAAAGTGATCTTGTCCACTAGGTTTAGTAGTTTTATTTTTTAATTGCTCTCCTAAGTAGCTACCAGGAATGATGGGAGCTTGGTTGGCCATATCCGCACAGGCCATATCTAGGGCAACAGGATCGAAGGATGCAAACATGCCGATATCAGGAATGATTGGTATGTCATTTTCGGCATGACAATCACAGAAGGGTGCCACATCAATCACTAAGCTGATATGAAAATGGGGGCGATCTTTTAATACAGCCCAAGAATATTCAGCAATTTTTTTGTTTAGGATGTCGTTAGACTCATCCCAAGCCGCACCAATTGCATTAAAATGACAAGCTCCGATACAACGTCCGCAACCAACACAGTGAGCATAGTTAATCGCTGCTTTTTTATCGATGATCGTTATAGCGCTATGAGCACAAATTTTGGCACAGGCTTTGCAACCAACACAAGTTTTTTGGTGGATACGTGGTTTACCATCACTGTGCATCTCCATTTTTCCGGCTCTTGAGCCACAGCCCATACCAATATTTTTAAGAGCACCACCAAATCCTGTAAGCTCGTGACCTTTAAAGTGGGTTAGGCTGATCATGATATCAGCATCCATAATGGCGCGACCAATTTTGGCTTCTTTCACATATTCACCACAGGCCACAGGAACATAGGATTCATCCGTACCTTTTAAGCCGTCACCAATAATGATGTGACAGCCAGTGGTAAAGGGATTATAGCCATTTTCATAGGCGGCATCTAAATGTTCAAGTGCATCTTTACGTCTGCCTACATATAACGTGTTGCAATCGGTAAGAAAGACTTTTCCACCTGCGCTTTTTATGACATCGACAATGACCTTAGAATAATTGGGCCTGAGATAAGCAAGATTACCTGGCTCACCGAAATGTATTTTAATTGCGGTATATTTGCCTGTAAAGTCAATTTGCTCAATTCCAGCTTTTTTAACCAAACTCTCTAACTTTTGTAGTAAATTCATATTAGGAGTGGCACGCAGATTTGTAAAATAAACCTTTGATTTTTCCATAATGGCCTCCTTGCATATACTAATAGCACTGAATGTATATATTTGGCTTCAATTCTATTACTAAATATTAACTGATATTTACATTCTTGACAATATGTTATTTTTTTATAAATGTAACTTCACGTATCCATTTCCCGATAGATAGAAAAATGGAAAATAAGGCAGTAAAAAGACTTGTATGCACTTATTACATAAAGTATAATAAGTGCATGCTGTACAAGGTATAATATTGTCATGCGTCGCGTTATTGCAGAATGACCTTTTCTTAGAGAATATGAGGGGAATTTCATTTTAATATATAAAAGGCTAGTCAAGGAGATTAACTTATCTTACAGCAAAGATAAGTTTCGATATAGAACGACCCCCATTATTTGTTACGGTCGGAGTCTATTGTTACATAATTGACAACAGCATATATAGGGAGAAGATTAATTGGGGTGAGGTAAGGATGACACCAGAAGAATTTAATAAACGTCATAACATGAAGATCGCGACGGATGTTTTGTTATATACGGTGCGTAATGAAAATCAGGAAAATCTTCGTAAGCTCCGCGAAAAGAAACTTCAACTTTTAATGATTAAACGTAAGGGTGAGCCATATAAAGGCCAATGGGCTATTCCAGGTGGTGTAGTAGAAAATAATGAGGACGTGGATACTGCTGCATATCGAGAGTTAAAGGAAGAAACGAATATTGATAATGTATATGCTGAGCAATTATATACATGGGGGGCGAGGGACCGAGATCCTCGCGGGGAATTATCTCCACAAAATCGTGCGGTAAGCGTTTCCTATATGGCACTGGTTGACAGTGAAAAACTTAATATTCAGGCTGGTGACGATGCAGAAGATGCTAAATGGTTTACAGTACAATGTTCAACAATGGCGACTACCTTGGAAGATGGAAAAGGCTCAGTATTAGGGAAAGAAAAGGACTACTCTTTAACCCTTTCTCATAAAGAAGGGGATGGTAAAATAGAATGTTCAGCCATCATACGGGTCAAGAATATGATTGAGGGAACGGTTGTTTATACTGGACGAGAAGTGATTAACTCATATAATATCGCCTTTGACCATGCTAAAATCATTCAATACAGTCTTGAACGCCTACAGAATAAGGTGGAGTACACCAATATTGCCTTCAACTTGATGCCAGAGTTTTTCACACTGGCAGAAATCCAGGATGTTTATGAGATTTTGTTAGGTAAAAAATTCTGTACCCCTAACTTTCGCAAAAAAATCATCGATGTAGATAGGCTTGTAGTGCCAACCAAAGAAAAGCGGACAGAGAAAGTCGGGCACCGGCCATCCATTCTCTACAAATTTAATCCTGATTGGTTTAATAAGAATCTTTAAAAGGAAGTGGCAATTATGACTCTATACAAACAAGAACGACTTGCTCATGATATTTTTAAAATAGAGGTAGAGAAAATCCGTAATGGTTGGTATTCGGATAAATATTTTTGTAATAATGTATTTATGCTGGAGAGATTATCTCGGGAAGGATATACCTTTCAAGGAGAAAGTGATATCAAGGATGTTGATTGCTCCATGGTGCGCAATGGTGACCTAGAAGTGGAAATGCAAATTTTTACCCGTCGGCAACCCTTTAGTCTGGTAGCGGGCCTCGATGAAGCCTTGGCTATATTAAAAGAATGTACCGGATATTATGAGAATGACCGTTTTATAAATACTTATGACCAACTGGAAGTAGAAGCTGTCCAAGATGGTACTTTCGTACACTACAAGGGTAATTCATTAGAAGTGGAACCCGTCATGAAAATCAGAGGTCGCTACCGTGATTTTGCCAAACTTGAAACAGTGCTGTTAGGTGTGATTGCAGAACCAACTCGAATAGCCACAAATGTTTATAATACTCTAGTGGCCAGCCAGTCGAAAGAAATTTTGTTTTTCCCAGCAAGATTTACTCACTACAAACTGCAAGCCTTGCATGGTTATGCTTACTCAGTAGCAGTACAAGCTCATAACGCCAAGTTTGGCAAGAAAAATTATCGCTTTGTATCTACTGATGAACAAGGTTCTTGGTGGGGAGCCGAAGGCGTTGGCACAATAGCCCATGCGACTATTTGTTCCTTCCTGGGGGATACTGCTGAGACGATGATCCAATTTTGCCGCATTATGCCCCAAGAAGTCGCCAGGATTGCCCTCATCGACTATAAAAATGATTGTCTAGGTGAGTCTAGAAAAATCATGGGACGAATGTTTGCTAAATATTTAGAACTCATGATAGCAGGAAAAATAGAAGAAGCCACATGTTACAAACTTTATGCTGTACGGCCTGATACTTCCGCCAATATGATTGATGTATCCTTATGTACCCCCACGGCGACGATTGCCATTGACGGGGGAGTCAGCCCACGTCTCATTCGGAACTTACGGCATGCTTTAGACTCCGCCTATCAGGAATGGGACGTACCCAGTGAATATCTTGATATGGCAAAAAAATGGTGCAAAAGTGTCTTGATCGCTGTGACAGGTGGCTTTACTATTGCAAAAATTACTGAGTTCGAGCGCAATGATGTTCCTGTGGATATTTATGGAGTGGGATCATCCCTGATTGAAAACTCCAAAGAAACAAACAACGATTTTACCGCGGATATTGTCCGCGTGAAAATCCATGATGAATGGCGTCATTTAGCCAAAATTGGCCGTTGTGTTTGTGAAAATTCAAATCTTGAAATAATAGTATAAGAGGTGTGATATTGCCCTGGAAATATCCAGTCTTTCCTATGATACAGAACAGATCAACAATAACGATTTTTTTTTGAGTATATCAGCGACTGTAGTTAATAAAATAGTATTATGAGTGATATTATCTTTTTTTATAATAAATATCCTGTAGCCTTCAATGGTTATAGGATATTTTCATAATAGCCATCATTATCACAGAGCTTCTTTAAAATCTAAAGGGCACCAACGCGAGATTGGGGTCTTTGGGAAGGAGTCGTGTCATTGTTCTACGCTAGTTTAGGATTTGTTAAAATACTTAAATCAGATGTACATTTGTCCGCATGAAAAGAACAGATGTTTGACAAAAAAGATTATTTGTAGTATAATTAGATCATAAGTTGTTAGACTCTACTGACGATTAGTGACAATAACATATTGTTTTTTAACCGCCACGGAAGATAGGAGAATGGGTGTGAATATTACACTCACCGGCAAGTGCCGAATATCCAAACGTAGGAGGTTTTTTTATGGATAAAAAAAGATTTGAGACTAAGTTGAAAAATGAAAACAATACCTATAAAGAGCTTTTTCAGCGGTATCCCAAGAATCCCATCTTGACAGCTAAGGATTGGCCCTATCACGCGAACACTGTGTTCAATCCTGCGGCGACTATGTTTCACGGCAAAGTCTTATTGCTTGCCCGTGTGGAGGATCGACGAGGTTTTTCCCACCTGACTAAGGCGATTAGTGATGATGGAGTGAGCAACTGGCAGATTGATAGAGTGCCAACGTTTGAAGCAGATCCAGAAAATTATCCAGAGGAGCGATGGGGGATTGAAGACCCTAGGATTACTTGGATTCCTGAACTTAGTAAGTGGGCGATTACCTATACTGCCTATTCTCGTGGTGGACCACTAGTGGCGATGGCGATGACGGATGACTTTATAAATTTTGAGCGATTCGGACCGCTTAGACCGCCAGACGATAAGGATGCTGCACTTTTTCCTCGCAAGATCAACGGAAAATGGGCACTTATTCATAGGCCTGTTACGGCCAATTATGTACCAGGTGCCCACATATGGCTGTCATATTCCGAGGATTTCAGGCATTGGGATGCCCGTGAGGTATTAATGCACGCTCGCCGTGGTGGTTGGTGGGATGGTGGGAAAATTGGTCTTGCAGCACCGCCTATCGAAACAACTGAAGGTTGGATCCTTTTGTACCATGGAGTGCGCCAGACTGCCTCTGGATCGATTTACCGCCTAGGACTGGCACTGCTCGACTTGGATAATCCGTTGAAAGTATTGCACCGGAGCGATGAATGGGTTTTCGGCCCGACTGAGTGGTATGAACGGGAAGGGGACGTCGATGACGTGGTCTTTCCAAGTGGGTGGGTGCTAGACGATAAGACAGGATTGCTGAAAATGTACTACGGCGGGGCTGATTCTTGTATTGCTATGGCTACCGCCAGTATAGACGAATTGTTAAAATATATTAAAAGTTGCCCGGAACCTTTGGAGGAGTCTCTTTATTAGTCAAACTTGATGATTAGGATAACAGGTGTGAGCCTTTAGGAGTTACCTGAATGATAGATATACAGACCATAATATATATAACAATGATTTTTGAAGAGAAGAAGAGGATAAAATGTATTTGATAAAAAGTATGATAAATTGCACGGAGAAATTATGAGACTATATCATTTTACGACAGAAAAAAAACTGGAACATATTTTGGAAAACGGCTGCCTTAATCAGTCAGGCGGAGGCGTAGTTTGGCTAACTAAGAACAAAGAACTTGAAGCCCAGGAGTGGTCTGGAGGGAATGATTCTACAGTCCGAATCAGCGTTTCACTTCTCAACATCGCACATTTTGGTAGGAATGCGTCGCCACAAAAACTAGTGCAAGGTGCGGCGGATTGGTATACAACAGCAAAACCAATACCACAGAAACTATGGGTTGATGTTGAATCTTTCAAGAAAGGTCATTGGGCTATTTATAAGGGACTAAGCTATAAAAATCGGAAAATGTAGAGGGCGGGAACATCAACGTTGATGAGTTGCAAAGAGACATGGGAAGTTGTTTAATTTGTTAGGGAAGATTTTTTGATAAATCAAAAAGTGTGCAGGACCTAATTTTCATAAGTAAAACTATGGCTTGCGACTTGCTGAGGCTTGGCGCAGGTCGTTTTCTTTACTATAGCAGAAAAGAAGGAGAGAAAGAAAATGATTGGAAGGAATAGAATAACAAAAATAGGGTTTTTGAGTACATATCCTCCTCGGGAGTGCGGACTGGCTACCTTTACGGAAGATCTGGTAAATGAAATTGATAAAATGACATTAATTCGACCCATTGTCATTGCAGTGGGGGATAAAGAAGAATATAATTCCACGGTAAAATGGAAAATGAGTCAGCATGACCGTGGAAGTTATTTGCAGACGGCACTTTGGGCTAATGATAATTTGGATCTGTTGGTTATTGAACATGAATATGGGATCTTTGGCGGCGAATGTGGTGAATACATCATTGACTTAGCAAAAAGACTGAAGATCCCTTTTATCGTCACGACACATACTGTATTACTAGAACCAACCACCAAGCAACGGACTGTTCTGAGAGACTTAGGAAGGCTCAGCAGGTCGGTAGTGGTGATGGCTAAAAGTTCTATTCCCATATTGGCTGGGATGTATGGCATTGAGTCAGAGAAACTCGTTTTCATACCTCACGGTGTTCCTAATATGCAGGTAGAATCTAGAGAAAAATTAAAAGTGATTCATGGCTTACAAAACAAAAACATCATTAGTAGCTTTGGACTCATTAGCCCGGCCAAAGGCCTGGAGTATGGAATTGAAGCAGTGGCGAAAGTTGCACCAGATTATGAAAATCTGATGTATCTGATTCTTGGCAAGACCCATCCATGCGTCAAGGACAGTATGGGCGAAACATACAGACAGAGTCTCGTGGATTTGGCGGAAAACCTTGGGGTGCAGAATAATATTCGGTTTGTTGACAAGTACCTAACAAAAGAAGAATTGATTACCTATCTTCATATGTCTGATATGTACCTGACACCGTATCTGTCTAAAGAACAGGCGGTGAGCGGGACGTTAGCATATGCCATGGGCTGTGGACGGGTCATTGTATCGACTCCATACCGCTACGCAGAGGAAATGCTAGGCGAGGGCCGTGGATTGCTTACCAAATTTAGAGATTCCGACTCGATGGCATCGTGTATTCGAGCAGTACTCGACAACCCAGTTCAAAAAAAAGAAATGGAGACAAAGACACTGGCTGTTGGCCGCACAATGATCTGGGCTACTGTAGCCAATCAATATGCTGAACTATGCATGAATAATATTCGACCCGTCCGTCAGTTGCTGCACAAAAATTATCCTCATCTTCCTGTCATTAAGGGGCATGGAATCAAGGTGGGGTTATGACACAATTAAACCATGCTTTTGATGACGCCCATATCTTTCGCATGACCGATGATACAGGTATGTTTCAACACACACGTTACAATGTTCCTGATTTGGAAAAGGGGTATACAACGGACGACAATGCAAGAGCTTTAATTATGGCGGTGATGCTTTATGAAAAGAACGGCCAGACCCAATACCTGGCATTAGTTTACCGCTACTTGGCATTTATCTTGTATGCTCAGAATACAAACGGCCATTTCAGAAATTTTATGACATATAGTCGAAAGTTCACGGAAACCCAAGGATCAGAGGAATGTTTTGGCCGTTGTCTTTGGGCTTTAGGGTACACGTTGGCATCACCCATGATATCTCGTGGGATTAAGGATGCATGTACTAGTGCTGTAAGTCGCGCATTGCCAATTATTTCTTCTCTCAAGTGGTTACGGGGGCAAGCATATGCTCTGATTGGTCTCGGCTTTATCCATGGGACTGAGGGGGATAATCTTATTCTCACACTCGCTAATTCCATCGCCGTTGCCTTTGAACAGTGTGGAAGGGCAAAGAATTGGTGCTGGTTTGAAGATAGTCTCACCTACGATAATGGGGTATTGCCTTGGGCTATGTTCGTGGCGTATCGCAAAACAGGGCAGGAACGGTTTCTCAATATAGGGCGGGAAAGTATGAAGTTTCTGGATCAAGGTGCTTTTCGGGATGGCTTTTTCCGACCAGTGGGTTGTCAAGGGTGGTGGATACAAGGGGGTGAGTCAGCATTATATGATCAGCAACCAGTTGAAGCCTCTATGTCCACAATGGCTCATTTGGTCGCTTTTGAGGCTACTGGTGATAAAGCCATGCTTGAACTTGCTAAACGGAGCTTTGCCTGGTATGCGGGGGAAAACTCTTGCCATGAGAGTCTAATTAACGCTGAAACAGGTGGCTGTTATGATGGTATTACGGTTGATGGTCTGAACCACAATCAAGGTGCTGAAAGTATTGTTGGCTATTGTATTGCCCGTCTGGCTTTGGATAAAACATTGTCGACACAGTAGCTATTGTAATTTTATATTCATGGCAATGTAGGTTGATATAATCTATCATTTAATTAGGATAAAAAGGAACGTGATGATCCGATGAAAGTCATTATTCTCGCCGGTGGCGGAGGAAGTCGCTTGTTTCCTCTTTCCCGTACACTGTTTCCTAAACAATTTTTAAAGCTGAATGGTGAAAAATCGCTCTTGGCCCAGACGATCGCCCGATTTCTGCCCATCGTCAAGCCTGCTGATATGGTAGTGGTGACCAATCAGGAATATATCCATCTTGTACAAACCGAACTTATCGCCGCTAAGGCTCAAGAAGCTCATGTTCTTTTGGAACCAGTGGCGCGCAATACGGCCCCGGCGGTCGCATTCGCGGTAAGATACTGTTTAGAACAATTAGGCTGTGAACCTGATGAAATACTATATGTGACGCCTTCTGACCATATGATCCGTCCTCTAAAGATATTTACTGAAAACCTTCGCCAAGCAATTGAATTGGCTGAGATGGATAAGATTGTGACTCTTGGTATACAACCGAATCACCCCGAAACTGGTTACGGTTATATTCAAGCAGGTAAGCCTTTTGGTACAGGTTTCGTTGTTCAGTCTTTCCGTGAGAAGCCGAACCAAGAGGCTGCAGAGGCATACCTGACTGCGGGTAATTACTACTGGAACTCAGGCATGTTCGCCTTTACTATTTTTTGTTTCATGAGAGAATTACAGGCCTATCAGCCCAAGGTTTATGAGTTGTTCGAAAGTGGCTTGGATGGGATGACGGCAAATTTTGCCGAGATGCCCAACATATCAATTGACTATGGGATAGCCGAAAAATCAAAAGAATTAGTCATGGTACCGATTACAGCCCAGTGGAATGATATCGGATCATGGGATGCAATTTATGATGTTTTGGAAAAGGATGCAGACGGTAATGCCGTAAAGGGCGATTGTATTCCAATTGAATGTTCAAATACGCTAATATTGGGACATAGCCGACTCATCGCTGGTATTGGTCTTGAGGATATTTTAGTAGTGGAAACGGACGATGTTATCGTTGTTGCTAAAAAAGGCGAATCCCAGAAGGTTAAAGACTTAGTGTGTGAATTAAAGCTGCAGGGCAGGACAGAGGCGGACGAACATACGACAGTATATAGACCTTGGGGATTTTATACTGTGTTAGGTTCTGGGCCAGGATATAAGATGAAGAAAATCGTCGTTAATCCAGGAGAGATTCTTAGCTTGCAGATGCATTATCACCGTAGTGAGCATTGGATTGTTATTGGTGGAACGGCGAAGGTAATTATCGGTGATACTGAACAAATGGTACATGAAAATGAAGGCGTCTTCGTGCCACAAACGACCAAGCATCGGATTGAGAATCCTGGAAAATTACCTCTGCAGATCATCGAAGTGCAGAATGGCAGCTATTTGGGTGAGGATGATATCGTCCGTTTTAATGATCGATACGGGAGAGCGTGAAGTGGTGGGGAATGAGGAACGTTTGATTTAATAATTTGAACTGTAAGGGGAATTATTGTTTATCCCGAACGGCAGATCTTTATAATTTTAATAAATAAAAGGCTCTTGTTAAAATTTCTATATAAAAATTTAACAAGAGCCTTTTATTTTAAGCAGAATCCGTAACAAATAAATTTAGGAAAAGGAATTTTGTCGTTTGATAGCAAATAGAACAATAGAGGTAGATGTTTTTGATTGTTAGTGTGCACTGATTTTATTATGCAAAGAACGCGCTAGTGTTTTTCTTATAACAAGGGAGGTTAATTTATGGATCTTAATTTATTTGAGTTGCAAAAAACCTTGCAGAGTTGCGGCATACTAATCAGTTTCTCTGGCCGCTTTTCTCAGGAAATTATTGAAGAACTTGGTGATGCGGTAAAAAAGTACTTAGAAACCGAATCCATATCTCAAAATGATACTTATAATGTATTTTCTATTTTTATTGAGCAAACCCAAAATATCAAAAAATATAGTGCCGTGAAAACCAACTGCCTGGGGGGAGAAAAAATTGCCAATTCGGGCATTGTGACCATTGGAAAAACGGAGTATGGACATTTTGTGTCATCAGGAAATCTTATGGAAAGTGAGGACACTTATGCCCTTACGTCTACGTTGGCGAGAATTAATTCTTTGGATAAAGTGGGATTGAAAAAACTTTACAAAGAGCAGTTGAAGAAAGATATTTCCGTGGACTCTCCAGGGGCAGGGCTTGGATTAATCGATATGGCACGCAAAGCAAGTAGGCCTATTGAACACTCTTTTATAAGATTAGATAATGAATTTTATTTCTTTACATTAAAGGTATATGTCTAGGAGGAATGAGAATGGAAACTCTGTACATAGAAGCGACAAAATCGACACCTGAAATACAATTTGATCCAGGAAATAATAAAATTTCCATTAAAGGTCAATCTTATCCAGAAAATGCATTCAAATTTTATGAACCCGTGTTTGTCTGGATGGACGCGTACCTTAAACAATTAGAGCAAGAGGTTGTCGTTGAACTTTATTTTAATATGCCCTACATTAATACCAGTAGCTCTAAATGCATGATGATGTTTTTGGAAAAACTTGATGTAGCTCATCAGACTGGAAAAAAAATCATGATTCGGTGGTATTATGATCGGGAAAATGAAACAGCACTCGAGTGCGCTGAAGAATTCAAAGAAGATTTAACCTTACCTTTTGAAATTAATCCTCTTGGGGAAGAACCATAATGAGCAATGAGGGGGATAGTGAGAAGCATCAGCCTCTGGATCAGAATAACTTACTGTATGATAAGGGGACGATGAGGGTCGTTATTTTTGCATGTATTAGTATTGTATTGGCAGTTATGCTCACAGGTAGTATAAGTTATTTTGTCACACAAGATGCTATTGTGAAAAAGCTGAAATCCCAAGATATGGTATATATTATTGAATCGATAGCGGCTAAGATTGATGGTCGTGTTGATAGAGCGAAGGAGACCTCTCTCATTTTGGCGAGGGACCCAGTAAGCATACAGTGGATTGCTAGCGGTGAAACAGATAACATTCTTGGCGAGTATGTTAAAAACAAGATATCTAATATCGCCCAAGACTATGATTACGCCAATGCTTTTATGGTCAGTGGCAGTACAAAAAATTATTGGGCGGAAGATTCGAAACTTCTCCATGTCATGTCTGAAAGCAATCCTGATGATAACTGGTTTTTCTCAGCATTAAAAGTTGGTAAGGTTGTTGAAATTAACATTGATTATGATAATGAACGTGGCGGCGAGACTTTTGTTTTTGTAAATGCTTTATTGGGTGATCAGAAAAACCCCTTGGGCATCGCTGGTGTTGGACTGAGCCTTAAGGACATTGCCAAGGATTTTCAAAGCTATAAATTTGGCGAAGATAGTAGTCTTTGGTTAGTTGATAATCAGGGCAAGATACAGTTATCAGAGAATATAGGGCAAAATGGAATGTATTTGAATGACTTTGTGCCAACAACTGTAGTTGGTCAAATTATTGAGGACATGGCAAAAGAGGCCGTTGGTGGGCAATTTATAGAATATGCTGATAGTAAAGGCAAAACTATGGATTTAATTTATCGAACAACAAAATCGAAGAATTGGAAAGTAGTCTTTCAAATGCCTCGTAGCGAAAGTGTTGGTATTCTAAATCATATAAAATGGGGCGTTACCATTGCTAGCTTAGTTTCGCTGCTGCTGATCATATTTGTTTTTTATTTTATTTCCAATCGTATTGCCAACCCCTTTAAGAGGGCCATTTTACTTACGCAAGAAATGGAGAGTAAGGTCAATGAGCGAACAAAGGAACTGACTGATAAAAATCGAGAAATCATGGATAGTATTGAGTATGCTCAGCGGATACAGGAATCGATCTTGCCACCAGTGACCAGCTTTACATATGTTTTTACTGATTTTTTTATCATCTGGCAACCCAAAGATAGAGTGGGGGGCGATTTTTATTGGATTCGTAAAATAGATGAGAGTCGGAGCTTGATAGCGGTGGTAGATTGCACAGGTCATGGTGTACCTGGTGCATTTATGACAATGGCAATCAACTCGATACTTGATCACATTGTAGCAGCTTTTCCAGATCAGCCAAATCAAATTTTATCCGAATTAAACCGCCAAGTAAAAGATACTTTACACCAGAAAAACAGCAATCAGATATCGGATGATGGTTTAGATATTAGTATCTGTTATGTGGAAAATAAAAAGAGACTGTTGTTCGCTGGCGCAAAAATGTCTCTATATGTGAAGCGGGCAGATCAGGTTTATGAGATAAAAGGTGACAGGAAAAGTGTTGGCTATCGTAGCTCGCCTGAGAAGATAGAATTTACTAATCATGAGTGGATGATTGAGGCCGGGGATGCTTTTTATATGACATCGGATGGTTATATTGATCAAAACGGTGGAGATAATGATTATTCTTTTGGCCGCAAACGATTTATTCAGACCATTGCGGATTTCGGAGAAATACCCATGCTCGAGCAAAGGCAAGCTTTTGAGGATTTGTTAATCCAATATCGGGGCACAGAATTGCAACGAGATGATATTACTGTAGTTGGATTTTCATTTTAACTGAAAGTAGGTAGTTATGATTAAAATCAATACTGATAGAAGCCTTTTTAAAGAAGAATGTGAAGCCCTAGAGTCAGCCCTTGCTGATACTGTAAACAAAAAATATCAGGGGAACCCATTGCTTCAGCGTTATGAATGGTTAACTGGGCATTATAGTAAACTATTAAAATTGACGCGTAAGATTTTTCGGATCAGCGATAGCCAAGGGCGTGTTTTGCATCGACAACAAAATGAAATTCAAAATTTACTCGACAATGCTAACCAAGGATTTTTGACTTTTGGTATGGATTTCAAAGTAAATCAGCAATATAGTGGGGAATGTATGCGGATTTTTGGCAAGAAAATTGCTGGTAGTTGTATTTTAGAACTGATGCAGGAAAAGGGACATGTTAATAGAGAGGTTTGGTCTGAAGTGTTTACAACGGTGTTTACATCGGTGAGGGCTAAAGGCGATGTTGTGCTAGCGCAATTTTCGCCAATTGTAAAAATTGATGAAAAAGATATTTGTGTAGAATATAAATTAATTTCTCAAGAAAATGATAACGAGGATGAACGGACTCTAATCATGATGATTTTGACAGATATTACGGAAAAACGAAAATCTGAAGAACATATAAAGTATCTTAGTTATCACGATAAGCTGACTTCGCTATACAATAGAGCTTATATTGATTTGGTATTGCCAGATTTGGAGAAGCCAGAGCTTTTCCCCCTGAGTGTTATTGTCGTTGATATTAACGGCTTAAAACTTGTTAATGATGTCTTTGGTCATGCCCAAGGTGACTATTTTTTAGCATTACTTGCGAATGTGTTGCAACAATCCTGTCGACAGACCGATATTGTCGCGCGCTGGGGTGGGGATGAATTTCTTATTCTTCTGCCCCGGGCAGACGCTGTTATCTGCGGGAGAATTTGTGCTGATATTCGTTTAGGTTGTAGCAAGGCAGTCACTCATTCCATTCCTTTGAGTGCTGCAATAGGAGCGGCTACCCAAAAAAGACATACAATCACGAGTACAGAACTTTTTAGTGTGGCAGAGAACCAGATGTACAATAATAAATTAAGTGAAAGGCAACACTTTCGTCAGAATGTAATGAATGAAATGGTAAAGAAACTAAATACTCATTGCTCTGAAAGTGCCAGTCATTGCAATCGACTTCGCACAAACTCCACTGGGTTTGCTGTTTTTCTAGGATTTGATTTAGCTGGTGGCGACATGAAACCGTTGGCTCATCTCCCTGAATTACATGATATTGGAAAGGTTGTCATCCCACAAGAAATATTGGAAAAAGCTGGCCCTTTAGATGGGAGTGAGTGGGAAGTTATAAAAGGTCATAGCGATGTGGGTTATCGGATGGCTCAATCCATTGGTGAGTTAGCATTAGCTGAGGTCATTCTTTCCCTTCATGAACACTTTGATGGGAGTGGTTATCCCCGTGGATTGGTTGGTGAAAAAATTCCCTTGTTAGCTCGATTATTTTCATTAGTGGATGTATATGATGTTTTGACTCACCACCGTCCATATTGTGCCGCCATCAATGGAAAAGATGCTTTAACAGAAATTGCAGCAGGTGGAGGTTCACAATTTGATCCTGATTTAACAAAAAAGTTTTTAGAATACATGACATCTGATCAAATAAGTAACGACGAAATGTAAGAGCATTTTGGGATTAAAGCGTCTATATAGGGCAACACTTAGGAAGTGTATGATTATTTTTATGCGACATATTCTTAAGGAGGCAAAAAAGATGGTAATAACAAATTTTAGCCGGATTCATTTAATAGTGATGGACTCTGTTGGCATGGGGGAAGCACCCGACGCGGCAAAATATGATGACTTTGATGTAGATACTTATGGTCATATCGCTAGGGAATGTAATGGCTTAACGATGCCCAATATGGGAAATTTGGGCGTTGCTAATATTAGGGAAATTCAAGGAATTGCAAGAGCAGAACATCCTCGCGCTTATTATACCAAGATGCAGGAACTATCAAATGGCAAAGATACAATGGCTGGACATTGGGAACTCATGGGGCTCTATACAGAGAAGGCCTTTCGTGTATTCCCGCATGGATTCCCAGATGAATTGATTCAACGTATTGAGGAAAAAACCGGACGGAAAGTGATTGCCAACAGAGCGGCGAGTGGCACAGAAATCATGAAAGAACTAGGCGAGGAGCACGTGAAAACCGGGGCACTGATTGTTTATACATCAGCTGATTCTGTGCTGCAAATTGCTGCCCATGAAGAAGTCATTCCCTTGAAAGAACTCTATGAAATTTGTGAGTTTTGCCGAAACATTACCCTTGAAGAACCTTATAAGGTGGGACGTATTATTGCTCGTCCTTTTGTAGGTACACCAGGCAACTTTACTCGCACCACCAATCGCCATGATTATGCACTAAAACCTTTTGGCCGCACAGTCATGAATGAACTCAAGGATGGCCATTATGACGTGATTGCTTTGGGGAAAATTTCCGATATTTTTGCTGGTGAAGGAGTCACGGAGGCTATTCATACTGTATCTAATATGGATGGCATGGATAAATTGATAGCCCTGCTGGATAAAAAATTTACTGGCCTTAGCTTTTTAAACTTAGTCGATTTTGACGCTTTATTCGGACATCGCCGTGATGCTAAAGGGTATGGACAGGCGCTAGAGGAATATGATTCCCGATTACCAGAAGTATTTGGCAAGATGGGGGCAGAGGATTTATTGATCATTACCGCTGATCATGGCAATGATCCGACTTATCGTGGTACCGATCATACCCGGGAATATGTACCGTTACTCGTTTATTCTCCGCGTTTTTCTGAGGGGAGAGCGTTGCCACTTCGGACAACTTTTGCTGACGTTGGTGCAACGATTGCAGAAAATTTTCAAGTTAAGATGCCCGAATATGGTACAAGCTTTCTACAAGAATTGAAATAATAAGGACAATAATAGACGGATATATAATAGAAGGAGGATTTATTAGTTATGAATAGTTATGAAATTGATCAACTCGCGGTAAATACCATACGGACCTTAGCTATCGATGGAATCGAAAAAGCTAATTCAGGTCATCCTGGTATGCCAATGGGGGCGGCGCCCATGGCCTATCAATTGTGGACAAAACATCTTAAGCATAATCCTGGCAATCCCAAATGGTTTGATCGCGATCGTTTTGTATTATCGGCCGGACATGGTTCAATGTTACTCTATAGTTTATTACATTTATCGGGCTATGACCTTTCGATTAACGATTTAAAAAGTTTTCGGCAATGGATGAGTAAAACACCGGGTCATCCTGAATATGGTCATACTCCAGGCGTCGATGCTACCACCGGTCCTTTAGGTCAAGGAATTGGAATGGCTGTGGGGATGGCCATGGGTGAACGTCATTTAGCTGCTCATTATAATAAAGAAAAATATGAGATCATTAATCATTTTACATATAGTATGTGTGGTGATGGCGATTTAATGGAAGGTGTATCCGCAGAAGCGGCATCGCTGGCTGGACATCTTAAGCTGGGAAAGTTGATCGTGTTATATGATTCGAATAATATTTCTTTAGATGGAAAGCTGGAACAGTCTTTTTCGGAAGATGTGAAAAAACGTTTCGAAGCCTATGAGTGGCAAGTCATTCTCGTGAAAGATGGCAACGATTTGGCTAGTATTGACCAGGCTTTAACCCTTGCAAAAGCTGAGACAGGCAGGCCGACCCTCATTGAAGTCAAAACAGTGATTGGTTTTGGTGCGCCGAATAAGGCGGGATCGTCATCGGCTCACGGCTCACCCCTGGGAAAATCAGAAGTTAAATTAACAAAAGAATATTATCAATGGTCCTATCAAGATGAATTTCATGTTCCTGATTCTGTATATACTCATTTTGAAAAAAACGTTAAGGAGCTAGGTGGGAAGTTAGAACAAGAGTGGCAGGTTTCCTTGGCAAGCTACCGTACAGAATATCCAGAACTGGCTCAAGAACTTAAGTTAACCATTGATGGAAAACTGTCAATGGATTGGGACAAGCATTTACCTGTTTATACAGAGGGGACACAAATTGCATCACGTTCCTCTTCCGGTGAAGTCATGAATGCTCTTGCACAGAGTATCCCGGCTTTCTTTGGCGGATCAGCTGATTTGGCCAGTTCCAATAAAACCATGATAAAAAATGGCGGGGATTTTTCAGCAGCAGATTATAGTGGACGTAATATCTGGTTTGGTGTGCGTGAATTTGCGATGGGAGCTGCACTGAATGGTATGGCTTTACACGGTGGATTGAAAGTATACGGAGGAACATTCTTTATTTTCTCAGACTATCTAAGGCCTGCAGTGCGCTTGGCCGCGCTAATGAAACTTCCTATTACCTATGTTTTCACCCATGACAGTATTGCTGTGGGGGAAGATGGCCCGACCCATGAACCGGTTGAACAAATGGCTTCATTTAGGGCTTTGCCCAATCTTAATCTAATTCGCCCGGCAGATGGCAATGAGACGGTAGCCGCTTGGACGATTGCCATTGAATCAACAGAAACCCCCACCATGCTAGTATTGTCACGGCAAAATTTGAAAACGATTGCTCGCACGCAAGAAACTGCCCCAGAGGGGGTTCGGCATGGGGCTTATGTGATTGCGAAAGGTACGTTAGACGTCCCTCAGGCATTACTCCTAGCAACTGGTTCGGAAGTACAGTTAGCCATCCAGGCTCAGTCCCAATTAGCAAGTGAAAATATCGCTGTGGATATTATTAGTTTTCCCTCATGGTTTTTATTTGAGAAACAGTCCAATGAATATCGAAAAACCATACTGCGGTCTGATGTAAAAGTTCGTCTGGCGATTGAGATGGGATCATCATTAGGGTGGGAACGTTATGTTGGCGATAAAGGTGGCGTGCTGGCTATCGACCGTTTCGGCGCCTCAGGCCCCGAAGAAATCATGCTCAGAGAATATGGTTTCACCGTCGAAAATGTAGTGAGTAAGGTGAAGCAATTATTGATAGATGCTTAGTGGGGAAAAGGGGTTATGATGGTGGAATGTAATGGATTAAAAATTGTTGTATCTGGAGATATTAGCATAAATTCTCTAAATTGGGTAACAGACCCTCAAAATAATAAGGGCCTAAATTGGCAAAATAACCTAAATATGCATAATGTTTTAATTCCAGGCGAAGCATTGCTATTGGCAAAATTTTTAACTTTAGCCATCGGATCTTGTATAATTTCCCCTCAATTACAAGACTTCGAATCAATTGTGTTAAAGGAATTTATTAGAGCCATTGCAGAAGTAGAACTTTTCCCTGTATTCGCTAACAAAAAAAATAATGATAAAGTCTATAGAGTAAAACGCTTTCTGGGATTTTCGGGGCCATCATCGGGTATATCTAAGTTGTTGCCAATTGTTAATGATGATGAGAATGCTGATATGGTGATTATCGATGATGAAAATAATGGGTATCATTCTAATGAGGACTTTTGGCCTCTGGCTTTAAAAACACTGGGGAAAACGCCCATCGTTTTATATAAGATGAGTAATCCGATAAACTCAACAATTCTTTGGGAAAGATTGAAAAAATATCATAGCGATAAAACCATCGTCATTATAAATAGTGATGACTTGCGTTCTAAAGGAGTTAATATTAGCAAAAGCTTGTCGTGGGAAAGAACAGCACAGGATTTTGTGTGGCAAATTAACAATAGTCCAAACCTTACTTTCCTGGCACAATGCCGTCATCTGATTGTTCTTTTTGGGATTGAAGGTGCTATTTATTATAAAAATGAGGGAGTACCTGAATCCCGGTTGTACTTTTTGCCGTATGAGTTCGAAGGCGGTTCGATTGCAGACAGTTTAGGGAAAATGTCGGGTTTTACTTCATGTTTTGTGGCTGGAATTGCACGTAGTATTGTTGCGGGCAATGATTACAATGAAGACATCAGTGCATCAATTGGTGAAGGGATACGGGAAGGGATTGTTGCAACGCACAAATATTTTGTTGCAGGGTTTGGTAATAATATAGGCGAGGATCCCTTCCCCAGTCCTGAAATATTTATCGAAGGGCCTAATGATTTTATTTATAAAGAGCATGTACAGGATGTAGTCATACGGCGCTCTGATACCTCCGACAACGAATCCTACTGGTATATACTTAAAGATAAAAGTCCCAATAATTTAGCTGAAATAGCCTATAGCATTGTCAAAAATGGAGTGCAATATGCACTTAAATCTATACCCATTGCACAGTTTGGAAATTTGCGAACAGTAGACCGAGATGAAATTGAAAGCTACCGCAGCATTAAAAATCTGATGTGTGAATACATTTCGACGACAAACTCTACGCGCCCCCTTTGTATTGCAGTATTTGGAACTCCGGGTTCAGGAAAATCCTTTGGTGTAACGGAAATTGCTGCGAGCATTGCACCTAGACTTATTAAGAAGTTGAATTTTAATTTATCCCAACTCAGTACACCTTTGGAACTCATTAATGCTTTCCATAAAGTCAGAGATTTTTGTTTGGAAGGAAAACTTCCTCTTGTATTTTTTGATGAATTTGATGCCGGTTTTGAAGAGAAATTAGGGTGGCTAAAATACTTTTTATCGCCGATGCAGGATGGAGTTTTTAGGGAAGGTGATTCTCTTCATTATATAGGCAAAGCTATTTTTGTATTTGCTGGTGGTACAAGTAGCACCTTGAAAGAATTCTGTGGTGAAGATATAGGGGATGAAGAGGATTATAAACGGTTTTTAATAGACTTCAAAGGCGCCAAAGGTCCCGATTTTCTAAGTCGTTTAAGGGGTTATGTGAATATCTTGGGGCCGAATCAGACCAATCGACAAAGTGATCAATTATTTATTATTCGTCGGGCCATGTTACTACGGGCACTGTTCGAGCGGAAAGTACCCCATCTGATCAACGATAAGGGCGAGGCTCAAATTGATAATGGAGTATTACGTGCATTGCTAAAAATTCCACGGTATAAACATGAGTCAAGATCCATGGAAGCTATATTAGAGATGAGCTTGCTCACGAATGCAAAAAAATGGGAGCAATCCTATCTGCCGTCAAAAGAACAGTTGAGGTTGCATGTGGATGAAGAAGAATTTTTACGTCACCTGATGCATGATACCTTCTTTAGCGAAAAAATAGAAAGTCTGTCCATGGCTATCCATGAAAAATATCGAGAGCTTAACGAGTCGACTCGCAATGTAGAGTTTGAGTTTCTAAAAAAATGGGAAGAACTTGATGAAGATTTGAAAGAATCCGTACGTAATCAAGCAAGAGTCATTCCAGATGCCTTGCTAACAATTAATTATGATGTTGTTTCAGTAAAAGAGATGCCAGCTATTTTGCACTTTACAGAAAAAGAATTAAATATGCTGGCGGAGTATAATCATACCCAGTGGTATCGCTATCAAAAAAGGGCTGGCTGGAAAAAAGATAATGTGAAGAACAAGAAGGCGAAAACTGATCCAGCCCTTGTTAAGTGGAATAACTTGTCTAAAGAAAAAAAATATAAAGTATACCAGATGGTGACCATTTGGCCAGAGATATTGGCCAATGCAAATTTCAAAATAGAACGACTGAAATTTTTATCAGATTATGAGATTACGATCTGATTTTTATTCTGAATGAAAATACTTCTAGGGCAGAGATATGAAGTATAGATTGATGCTGGTTTGATTCCTTAGATTGTAAGGAATCAAACCAGCCTTTTTTTACTAGAATTTATAAGTTTTACGAACCGCAGAGGCGCAGAGGACGCAGAGGGTTTATGATAATAATCTTTTCTCGGTGTTCTCTACGGTTAAGAGCTTTTGTTTCTATATTTTAAAGGACGCGCTGTCGTTTGTCTTATATCCTAGTGATCAACAAGTAATCCTTAAACAGGTAAATATTACTATTAGGATTCGGCCTTTGTTAGTGATAAAGTATCATTAAGGTGGTGATAGCATAATAATGAACACATTCTTTTTATTCTCTTTAGTAGTTATCGTTGCAACAGTCGGCAGAAAGTGTATTATCTATTTTTAAAATACCTATTAAACCCTGCCATTAGATTATAAAGGTTAGTATTTTTTACATTAATCAGTTTTTTAAACTAACATTAGATTAATTCAGTGGCTCAAGGGGCACAATTTATTCAGTGAGAAGCGCATTCCTGTTGGAGGCGCTTTTTATTATGGATTTTTCAAAAAGAATGTAAGTAAATATTCACATAAAAATAGACAGAGGGAGGAGTTAGGAACGAAGAAGTCGAATAAATAACAATTATGAATCTTTTGACAAGAGACAATACTTCTATTGGAAAAAACAAAAGGTTCCGAATCACAGAGGGATGGTGATAAGGTGTAATGTGATGAGAAAAGTAATGGGATGATTTATAAAGATGGGGAGGATCAAATTCATGGAGAGTAAGGGATCTGGCGCCAATGCTACTGCATTGAATCCAAACAGTGTTATTGAATTGAAACCCACCAGACAGAGAGTGATTCTTGTTCTGATATTATTAGTTACCTTACTGATCGCTTATCTGGATCGAGTAAATGTTTCTGTTCTTTTGGCAGACAATGTGTTTCTTACCGAGATGGGCATTAAAGGGCAACCGATACAAATGGGTCTGCTCATGACCTTGTTCCTGATTGCCTATGGGGTTTCTAACGTCTTTTTGAGCCCGCTAGGTGACTACTTAGGGCCACGGAAAGCCATGTCTTTATCTATACTTC
>Ga0209123_1001578_pt1 | contig 22014 bp, 26 predicted proteins | sample BarGraIncu00431A_FD_184500 | JGI IMG/M metagenome (GOLD analysis project Ga0209123, IMG submission 184500) | Arctic peat soil microbial communities from Barrow, Alaska, USA - Barrow Graham LP Incubations 004-31A (SPAdes) (version 2) | ecosystem: Environmental > Terrestrial > Soil > Wetlands >... | reverse complement strand
GGCCTCGACGGCATCGTCAACAAGATCGAGCCGATGGCCCCGGTCGACAAGGACCTGTACGAGCTGCCTCCCGAGGAGCACGCACTGATCCCGACCGTCCCGGCGTCGCTCGACGCGGTGCTCGACGAGCTCGAGAAGGATCACGACTACCTGCTCGCGGGCGGCGTGTTCACCCCGGACCTCATCGAGACCTGGATCGAGATGAAGCGCGCGGATATCGACGCCATCCGGATGCGTCCGCACCCGCACGAGTTCGAGATGTACTACGACCAGTAAGTAAAAGGGCTAGTCAGAGGGCGGTAACCACCCCCTGAGTCCGCACAGAGTCCGCACGGGCAGCGAGAGCAGCAGCGACCGCAGCCCGTGCGGACTCGTCCTTGTCCGGGAACATGTGGCCGTAGGTGTTGAGCGTCGTCACAGCGGATGCGTGCCGGAGCCGGGTCTGTACCACCTTCACGTCGAGCCCGGCCGCGATCAGCAGCGACGCAAAGTAGTGCCGAAGATCGTGGTAGCGGAACCCCGGCGGCAGACCCTTCACGGTTGCCCGGTTCGCCCTGACAGCGCGCTCGATCGCCCACGGAGAGGATGGCCTGCCGATCGGGTCGGTGACGAGGGTTGAGCCACCCCACCGCTGGACTGCGGCTGACAACTCCAGCGCGAGCTCTTGCGGGATCGGAACGGGCGTCCGGGACGCATCGGACTTCAGTGGCTCGGCTGGGTACTGGATCTCGGGCTTCACGATGCCACGCATGAAGTCGACGTCCGAGACCCGCAGCGCCGCCGCCTCGGCGACTCGCAGACCCACGAAGGCACCCAGGAGGACCGCGGGCCGCAGATGCTCCGGCATCGCATCGTACAACCCCCAAACCTGTTCGGTAGTGGCGACGTAGGGCCGCTGCCGGGCCTGCCCCGGAGATGTCCGCCGACCGCAGGGAGACCTCGGGATGATCCCGTCATGGACGGCATCGGCCATGATCTGAGCAAGCCGACGGTAGACCGCATACACCGTCGACGGCGCGAGGGTCTGCGACAGAGCGACCGTCCACGACTTCACATCGGACGGCTTCACGGCCGACAACTTGCGACCCGCGAACCCCGCCTTGATGTGCTTGATATGCACCTTCGCACTGCGGACGGTGCCGGGCTTCCGTGTCCCGTAGCCCTCGATCCACCGGTCGCACCACGCGTCTACGGTCAGCTTCGCCGTGGCGGGGTCGACGTAGTTACCCGAGCCGACCGCAGTCGTCACCTGGTCTAGCCAGGCTTGCGCGTCGACCTTCCTGCGAAAGTGGCGTGCGTGTTCCTTGCCCGCGGCATCCCGGTAGCGAGCCCGCCACTGGCCGTCAGGACGCTTGCCGATGCTGGCCATGTCTACGCCTTCCGCTTTCCCTGAGTTGTCTGTGGTAGCAGGCCCTTCGCTCGAGCCTGCTCGATGCGGCGTGACGCGGTGCGCCGTGTGTAGCCGAGATCTTCGACGGCTTCGACCGGGCGGGCGTCCACGTTCTCGCGGTAGACGCGGGCGACTTCCTTCAGCTCGGCATCTCCACGCGTGTGCACGTCCTGCTTGGCCGCCCTGCGTTTCGTCTTATCCCGGCCGATGTGCCACTCGAACGGGTTGTCGGCGACCTCTGTGGCCAACTCCGTGAAGGCGTCTTCGGCGAGCCTGTCGAGGCCTGGCAACGCGTTCAAGTCACCTGTCCGGATGCCCCGACCATCGGGGGACGCTTCGACGTGGACGCCGGTGCAGACAGGCCGATCCTTCCGGATCTCGAACTCGATGCGCAGTGATGGCGAGCTATTGCTGCCTTCGATCACGTATGCGACCCGAGCCGGCGTGACGGTGTTACCGAATCTGACGGGCGGTAGTCCGTAGTCCACAGACCCATCGGCCGCTGTCGTCACCGCCGACAGGTTCTCGTACCGGATGCGCCCCGTTAGCCCCATCGCTACGCCACCTCACTCACTTTGCCATCCGACCTTGCCGCTGACAACGACAACTATTCCACCTCTTTGCCAGAATGTCCACCGGTGGCACTGCAAGAAGTGCCGTGAGCGTGAGGAGTGCGGGATGACTGCTCGACACACGCGCCGACGGTGACCTTCGAACGAGACGAATCCACGAAGGTCCCGACGAGCTTCGAGTTCTCCACCGACGACAGGAAGTCCGCAGCATCCCTCTTGAGATCAAAGCTCTTCGACCGTTGGATGCCGTCCGGGGTCCGGTAGCGGGCATACCACCGGGTTCGGCCGTCTCGGACCCGCTTCTCAATGCTGGCCACGTTGCCTCCGCCGCCTGAGCTCGTCGGTGAGTTCCGAGGGGGTCCGGGACCCCAGACTCTCCTCATACTTCTGAAGTTCGTCCGTGCTGTTCTGCCGAGTCCATGCCGTCCAGATGGCGGAGAAGGTGCGTTCGAGGGTCTCCGCGATCCTCAGGTCCTCAAGGAGCTCATCGTCTTCGTTCTCGTTGAGTCCGACCAAGATGGCCTTCAGGATCGGCATCGACTTCTCCAGCAGTGGATGGCCGCCTCGCTGGTTCAGGACGTATGAGAGCACCTCTTCGTCCCAACGCGCGAGTTCTGTGATGTCATCAGCCACTTTCAGGACGCGCTTGACAGCGAGAGGGAGACCTGACTCTACCTCTTCGAGCTCGGCCAGGAGCTGCTGCGCCCGGTGGACCCTGACGGACTCGACGGTCTGGAGGAGATCCTCCAAGGAGACATCGAAGACCTTGGCGAGGGCAACGGTCTCGTCGAGGGAGATCGTCCGCGGCGGGTTGCCATCTTCGATGCGGGAGATGGCGCTCTTCTGAATCGGACAGCCAGCCTCCGTCATGCGCTGGGCGAGGTCGGACATCGCCCAGCCGCGGGCGGCCCGCTCTCGCCGGATCCGTTCGGCGAGGTTCGCCTCCGCGCCGATGGACCGTGTGGGGTTTCGCTGCGGCATGCGGCCTCCTGACTAGGACGTCTCTTTACGGGACGCTCCGTGCTTGCTTTGGTACGGGCAGTACACCACGATTACCGGTGAAAACGAAATAGCTCCGCGAGAGAGAGAACTCACAGTGGCCTACGTGCTTCTGACAACGAACGAGGTCGCGGCCCGACTGCGGACGCCCTCGGAAACGCTCCGGTACTGGCGAGCCATCGGCAAGGGCCCGCGAGGTTTCCGGGTGGGCCGCCGCGTTCTCTACCGGGCGAGTGACGTTGACGCCTGGGAAGAGGAACAGTACAACGCCCACGCCATAGGCGCGAGTAAGTGATGATCAGTAAGAAGTCGGGGCTGGACTCGTGATTACCGAGTACGTGGTCATCCTGGTGGATGGCGACGATCAGGTGATGGCCGTCCGGTGCCCAGACGAGGCAGCGGCGAACGAGGTGGGCGGGGCGGCAGTGCTCAGCGACGGCGGGGTGTCGGCCTACCTCCTCCCGCCCACCACCGGCTACGTGGATTACAGCCACGAACTGTCTGTTGCCCTCGTGGAGGGCATGGACCTCACCCAGATCAGGGACGAGGTGTTGTGACCGCTTTCATCCCTGAGGGGCCACCGCGCTACCGGCACCAGAAGATCGGGCTCCGCAAGCTGATCGAGTGCCGGGGCACGGCGGCGCTGCTGTTCGAGCCCGGTACGGGCAAGACGGCCACCGCGCTGGACTACCTGTCCCTGCTGGCGCTGAGGAACCCCGAGCGCTCGCACCTGATGAGATTCGCGCGGGTATTGCCGGTGACCCGGTGACATCTGCTGGTGTGGTGCGGCCACGGGGTCGGGCATCGGTGGTGCACAGCGCAAACCTTCCCCGTCGAAGCGCCGATAGTTCCGCCCCGCCAGTCCATCACCCTGCTGACATGCATCCAGATTCGAGGAGCCACATCATGACGAAGGAAAGGGCGGGATACCGACTCGACCTCCTAGAAGCTGCGTGCTGCGATGGCCGATTGTCGACACGAGCCATGGGCCTGCTTTTGCTGCTCGTCCGCGTCGGTTACCCCATGTCGGCGGATGAGGTGTGGGAGGCGAAACTCCTGCCCGAGGGCCGTGACGCCATCCGACGGATGATGCAGGAACTCAAAGCCTGCGGCTACGTCGTCTGCACGAGGCAGTACGACCGGGTGCGGAAGCAGTTCTACACCCTGCAGGACTTCCCCCAAGAGGCGCCGGTGGTGCCGCAGGACGAGTACATCGGGGCAGCCATGAAGCCTGCGGCGCAGGGGATAGATGCTGGAAACCCAGGCGTTACGTACTTACTAACTACTAGTACACGTACCGAGTTAGGAAAGGGATCTAAAGATCCCTTCTCGCAGCGGGGTGCGAGGGAAGGTCTTGAAGAGCCCCAGGAGGATGACACCATCTCGGTGCCGACGTCGACCCTGACTCACGGCTGGGACGCCGCCCACCATGCGATGGAGGTCCGGTACCGGACCCCCACCGCACCCCAGGGCCGTAAGCCTCGCCCTGGCAAGACTCGCAAGCCCCGCACCACCACCACTGAGCATGTCCCTGTCCCTCGGAAGGAATCTCCTGTGCTCCGTGAACCCGACGCAGGCCTGGGAGACGACATCGATGTCGCCGATCCCCTGGCCAAGACCCCTCCTCGGAAGACCAAGGTCCGCCTGGTGCACACCACGGACCTGAGGCACACCAAGACTCACGACCGGTGGACCTCGTTCGACCTGTGCGCCGAGTTCAACTCCCACGCCTACCAGGCTGGCGCCGGTGACGTGCCCTATCAGATCAGCAGCCAGAACCTCGGCGGGGCACTGGGCCGCCTGATACGCAACGGATCCAGCCCTGCCGCGCTGGCCAAGTGCATCGACCTGTTCTTCGGTGATCCCCGCAACCTGCGCGACATGGGCACGGGACTCCCGCTGTGGCACCGGTTCCTGGCCGATATCACCCACACCTACGGCAAGGCCCAGAAGATCATCAACCACGACACGATCATGGACAACGAGCACTACGCCGAGGACGTCGCCTGGGCCGCTGAGCAAACCGCACAGATGCCCGCCATCCTGGCGGACTCCCGTCGCCGCGAGGAGGCCCGTGAGAAGTCAGCCGCTGAGGGCGCCGCCGCTGACGATGTTGCCCGTCAGAAGCGCGACGAGGGCATTGTGCGCGTTCGCGAGGAGATGCTGGCATACCGGGCCAAGACGGCTCAGATCGAGGCTGAGAGGCTCTCCACCAAGCAGGCCGAGTTCCTGCGGCTGAGGGCCGAGTCCGAGGCACGTCAAGCCGAGCACCCCGACGAGGAGTGGATCGTCGAGGACGAGGAAGAGTGGATCCCCGAGGACGACGAGGCTGTGGTCGCGTCATGAGTTACGACTTCCGCAAGCAGCCCTCCATCATCCGCTCCCGGATCATCCACTCCCGGATCCCGCGCCGTTTCCGGGGCACCGAACTGAGCGACCTGGACACCTACGAGGGTGAGACCCGGGTCAAGGTCGAGGCGTGGCTCGAGAAGATGCTCACAGGCAAGATCGTGGTCGCCGATGGCGAACTGCTCACCTGCGGCAAGGGCATGCTGCTCGCCGGTCCCCCCGGCTCCGGCAAGTCCTTCATCGCCAGCGTCGCCGCGCAGACCGTGATTCGCACCATGCCGGAGATCCTGTGGCGTGAACCGTGGCTGCGCACCGCTGACGTCCTGCCGTCGGCCTTCCCGCACCCGGTGATGTACTTCACCTACCCCGAGATCCTGGCCACCATCAAGCGTGGCTGGGACCGCGACCTCGAGGACAAGGACCGTGGCCTGATGGACTGCGTCTTCGGTCACGGAGACCAGGAGCACAGGGTCCGGTTGTTGGTGATCGACGACCTCGGCAAGGAGTACAAGAGCGACTGGTCGGCGGGAACCTTCGACCACCTTCTGCGTGAGCGCTTCGACGCCGGTCTGCCGACGATCGTGACCACCAACGTGCCACAGAAGGACTGGGCCACCGCCTACAGCCCGGCGATGGCCAGTTTCGCCCACGACGCGTTCTACTCGGTGCCACTGGTCTACGGCGAGACCGGCGACCGCCGGAAGAGACGAAGAGCGACCGTGTAGGGACGGGGCCCTGGGGGGGACAATCCAGAAGTGCCTACAGGAGGCCCTAGAAGGCCCCCTGGGGCGCGGAGGGGAGTGCACATGGTCCTTCCCCCCCTCCCCACCCGCGCGAGATACGGCCCCCAGAATCGCGCCCCGACCCGCCATGCAATTCCCTTGACGATCGACAGCTAAAGGCGCCGGTCCCCCCAAATCGGCAAGACTCCGCCTCGTTGCGCGATGGTTTACCAGGACACCAGACGATGCGCCTGAGAAAATGGTGCATGAGCAACTTCACACCCCACGTCCCACGCCTGCTCGTGACGGTTAGCGAATTCTGCCAGGCGACCATGCTCGGCCGCTCTACGGTCTTCGGCCTCCTGAGGGAAGGGAAAGTCGCGTCGGTCCTCATCGGCCGGAGTCGACGGATTCCCGTCCAGGAGATGTACGACTACGTCGAGAGGCTCGGTGACAGCCACCCTCTACCGACAGAACCAGCGTAACCTGTGGCCCTGGTCCAGTGACGGGTCGTTGATGGCAAGGCGTTGACTACGACGCTGTTATCAATAGTTGACTACGACGCTGTTATCAATATCTGCGAGAAGTTCCAGGGTGGCGAAAAGTGGAACCAACTCGCACACTATTGGTAATAGCAACTTCTTCTGACATGAGGGTCGGACCGGGACGCACCTCAGTACCCGCCTTTCTTGACATCAAGAAGACCGTGTCCGGTCTGGGCCTGGTGTCAGTCTCGGCAACGCCTGGTCCGGTCCGGGCAGTACCACTTCCCCATGGCCCAACGCCAGTTCCGCTGGCTCTCACTCCGGTGACTGGCCCTCGCACTCTGAGCAGCCCACGCGCCCAGACGCCTCATGCCTCTCCTTCCATGGAAGACGTGTTCGGTGGGTCGACCGACGCCAACGAGACGGCCCATAGGGGCGGATACACCACCGCCGGTTGACTGGCGACTCCCTCCCACCCGGTCAGGCGAGTTGTGGACCGTGGGATTCTCTCACCTTCGGCAGGCTGCGTCTGCGCCTGCAACGGGGCCGAGGCTCGGACAAGGTGCAACTTCGAGAACGACGCCGCTCACGATGGGGGTAACACGTACCGCGACGACCAGTGATCCCCCAAGAGGCTGGCTATGGTGCTGCTGGTAGTCGTTCTGGCGCGGATCCCCGCCGGGCTCCGGTGGGACGACCTGTGCAAGGCGTCCAAGCACGCCGACATCGGGCCACTGGCTGCCTGGGGTAGGGCGCCCAGCAATCCGCCTCAATGGAGCCCGGAGCTGACTGCCGGGGGCACACGGGGATGTGCTGAACTGGCAGCAGCAGCGAAAGACCCGCAATGGAGCCCGGCGCTGAACGCCGGGGGCACGCGGGGCTGATGCCCGGCTCCTGTTCACCGTCCAGTTCGCCTCAATGGAGCCCGGCGCTGAACGCCGGGGGCACCCGTTGGTTCCGCCGCTACCGTAGTGGTCGACGTACACGCCTCAATGGAGCCCGGCGCTGAACGCCCGGGGCACGCACCTGTGGAACCAGGACGAGCGTGTCTCTCCGTGGCCTCGATGGAGCCCGGCGCTGAACGCCGGGGGCACACGCGCTCGCGTTCCTCATGGCTGGCGGTGTCTCGTGCCTCAATGGAGCCCGGCGCTGAACGCCGGGGGCACGGATTCGACGGGAGAAATCATTTCCGAGGCGGTTGCACGGCCTCAATGGAGCCCGGCGCTGAACGCCGGGGGCACGTCGCGCCGTCCGCGTTCTCGATGCCGCCGATGGTGCCTCAATGGAGCCCGGCGCTGAACGCCGGGGGCACCCGCAGTGGGAGTTTGCCCCCCAGTCAGCCAGATGAGGCCTCAATGGAGCCCGGCGCTGAACGCCGGGGGCACCTGGCGTCTGCGGATCGAAGATGACGTCCACTTCGCCGCCTCAATGGAGCCCGGCGCTGAACGCCGGGGGCACGCTGGTACTCGTCGTCAGCCCACTGCACCTCTTCGTTGCCTCAATGGAGCCCGGCGCTGAACGCCGGGGGCACGTGTCGGCCTCGGACTGTAGGCAGGGTGTCGGGTGCATGCCTCAATGGAGCCCGGCGCTGAACGCCGGGGGCACGGATCAACTGACCCTCGATCTCGACGGTGGTCTCACCGCCTCAATGGAGCCCGGCGCTGAACGCCGGGGGCACCCGATCTGAAGCCAATCGCCTTGAAGGTGCTTGTTGTCGCCTCAATGGAGCCCGGCGCTGAACGCCGGGGGCACGGGCTGGCTGTGGCACTCGCTGACCATCTCACCACGCCTCAATGGAGCCCGGCGCTGAACGCCGGGGGCACGGCTCGCTCGATTTGAGCCGTCTGACAAGGCAATATATCGGGTGTTGCGAGAGCCACCGTAACGGACAGTAGGGGCATGGGACCTCTGTGGAGTTATCAAGTGTCAACGCCGACCTGGCAAGGCAGCGAGCACAAGAGCGAGAGACCTGCAGCAGCGTATCGCTCGCTACACAATCATGGGCCCACCTGGCGGGAACCTTCGAGGCGCGCCGATCACACTGACCTCAGTTCCAGCCGTACCAATTTCCACAGAGATGACTGAATCGACACCCACATCCATGATGTCTCGGATGTCGGCCTCCCACCTCAACTTCTCCCTCTCGCTGAGGTCGCAGAGGAAGATTGAGTACTGTAGCGGTGTCCCGTACCCCTTCATCAGCGTGAAGGTTCTGCGGAGCCGCCGATCATCACAGATGTCGTACGCGATCAGGTATCGACGACGCGCCATCAGTCACCTCGTCGTCAACGGCGTGTACGTGGCCAGCTCGCCTATGAACGTCGCCGCGAGGATGCGCGCCTGCACCTCCAGAGCGCGGCGATAGCTCACCGAGTAGCCGAACACCGGATGCTGCAACTCGGTCGCAAGGCGCCGTTCGTACCCGGTGATCACCGTCCGCCGTCCCTGTTGCGCGAGCGCGGTTCCGACAGCTGACACTCGGAAGTCGCTCAGCCGCAACTGCTCCTTGTTGAAGAGGGACACCGTCACCGAGTCCGCGATCAGCGGGCGGAACTCCTCCGCCAGGTCGAGAGCCAACGCTGGCCGCCCGTACCTGCTGCGATGGAGCACACCCAAGTAGGGGTCGAGACCCACGGCCAGGCAGGCCGCCACAGCGTCACGAAGCAGCAAGGAGTAACAGAAACTCAGTGTTGCGTTCACTGGATCCAGCGGCGGCCGCCTGTTGCGCCCGTTGACCCTGAAGGACTCTCTGATCGTCGAGTCACACGAGAGCATCGAGGCAAAGTGATCGAAGTACGTCCTCGCGGCCGCTCCCTCGAACCCCAGAAGGTCGTCACGCGACGACGCGCCCAACGCCTTCTCAGCGAGTCGCCCCAGAGCAGCAACCGCGGGAGCCACGTCATGCTTGGCGTTGCGGCGCAGCAGGGTGCGCTGATTCCTGATCTTTCCTCGAATCATCGCTGCGGCGATCTCTGCCCCCTGGACGTGGGCGACCACTTGTCGGCGACGCAACTCCGAGTGCTTGGACGGACTGCCCTGCGCCCATCCGTTGAGCCAGCCCCCATACGAGAACCACATGGCATTGCCACCTGCAGCCCACAGTTTGGTCAGCGCCTCGGTCGTCACCTGGACATGACCGTAGGCACACAGGCTGGAGACGTCGAGGAGACGGTGCTCCGCGATCACTTCCCCCTTCAGCGAGACGATGAGTTGTCCGCCGCGACATCCGACCTGCGCCCCCTGCGTGGTGACGTACAAAGGTTGCTGATCAAGGGCTCTGGCCATGAGCCGTCGAGGCTTACCCGCCCGCGCCATCAGCGCATTGGTCTCGTCAGGCAGGCAGAGCCCAACCAGTGAACACCTTGGGCACCGTGGCGAGTCTACGAGCGGGGGTGGCGGGGCGAGCGCAGCAGCGGTCGTTCGCGCCCGCTCGACGAGCTCCCGGACTTCGTCGACAAGATCGTCGGACCACGGAATAGACACCCGACTGTGAGTCTCCCGATAGTAGAGATCAGCAGAGACCACGTGGTACCCGGCGTGATAAAGCAGAACGGCCTGCACCAGCGCCTGCGCGCGGTCGGCCGGCCACGGCTGCCCATCAGGCCCCGGGTGTCCAACCTTGTAGTCCAAGGACGAACATCCCCCGTCGACGTGGTCTACGCGATCGATGACCGCCAACACCCCCAGAGTTTCATCGGACAGGCGTACTGACGAGGTCGTGTACGGCCTCTGCTCCGCCTCGGGAGCTGGCATGCGTCCGCCTCGCGCATCCACCGAGGCGTGGCTGATCTCCCCCGCGTCGTGTCCGTGTTGTCGTCCCAGCGACCGTCGACCCACTCGATGTAGAACAACCGCGGGCAATAGACGAACTCGTTGAGCATCCGCGCCGGAATGACGCTCGGCGCCTCGGCATACTCCGTCATGACGTCCTGGGGACGAGCCGGCCGAAACCGAAGTGACTCAGCCCGCCGAGGATCAGCGGTCCCTCAACCCTCTCTTCGAACTCCATCTCGAGCCACACTGGGAACCTGTCATGGATGGCGCCGCGCTTGGTCGTGGAAGTTAGCCGTTCCCCCCAGCGCTGCCGCCGGAAGAGCCTGGACGCCGGCTGTCGTTCCATGACCCGGACCCCTGCCAAACGGGGCGCGGCTCCCCCGAATCGGAACGCCAATTCGCTCTCGACATCCTCGATGGCCAGGCTCTCCAGGGACTGGTTCTTCTTGCCTCTCCTCACCAGAAGGTGCGGAGTCGCCGACGCCCAGGTCTTCCCGCCACGCTGGCGGGAATTCTCGGCGGTCAACAGGTCATCGATCACCTCCAGGCCGCCCCAGCCCACGAGGTTCAGGGAGCCCGGCACGAACCCCGTCGGCGCATATCCGTCACCGTCACCGTTCTTCCTGGGCTTGAGCCCTTTGGAGCTTACGAGGCGCGCGATGCGCGTCGCGGCGTCGTACGACAGGTTTCCCGGCACCCACAGCACCAGGTCCTCGATCAGACCCCGCTTCTCTGTCCACAGCCAGTGCGCATGCCGGTGCTGCTCGGTCGTCTCGGAGGGATGACCGCTGAGGAGTTCCCGATCGCGTTCAGACACGGCATCGGGATGAGTCTCGTCCAGTTCCGACTCGTCGGAACGATCCACGGCGTGCTTCGTGACGCTCATCGCCAGCATCCGCAGCCGGTCCGTCGCCAAGATCCCATTGACGCCCCGGAAAGGGGCACTTGACACGAAGCTCCAACGCACGACCTCAACGTCCGGGCCGAGCGGCCTGGCGGGCCGACGATCCCTGACGACACGGGTCTCGTCCTCGTACGACACCCATCGGCAACCCTCTGGGAGCAGCCGCCGCGACTTCCTCATCTGCGCAGGTCCGATCTCCAATTGAGCGGTTGTCACTCCCGGCTCGGCACACATGAGTCGTTGAAGCCCTCGGGAGGTCGGACGCCACACCGACGCGTGATCGGAGCTGTCGCCGGGGAGCCCCTCGGACACTCGTGCCTCGACAACGGACTCGGCGCGGCCCAGATACGGCAGTGATGAGACGAGTCGGTCGAAGAGTTCGCGATCCGCAGCGCTCAGCTCAACCTCGGGCCAGCCGACCACCAGCTCGGCGCGAGGGTCGAGCGTGACATACGAGTCGAGAGTCAGCTTGGTGGAGTTCTCCCCGCTGCGCTGGCTGCTCTCCGGCATGTAGTGACGCGTGTGCCCTCGGCGGGTCTCAGGAACCCAGTACGTGGGCGGGCTGTTGAGCGCGTGTATGAGGTGGAGAACGTCGTCAATAGGCGTCTCGGGATGTCGCGTGTACGCCATCGCGATGAGGGCTCTGTAGAGCCTCCAAGGCGACGGTGGCCACTCAACCGCCCCGCTGTTCGTTGCCTGGTCCCACGGCGTCGCGTGGTACTGGCGGTGCGGGAACCGAAGCAGAAGGGCGATGGTCACGACGCGTCCTTGGCCTTCGACTTGCTCGCTCCTGTCCACGCCACGATGGTCCGAGGGGCGAGCTGCCCCTGGAGTTTGGCGACGGCGGCCGCCAGATCGTCGCGTGCCTGCTCCGGCCTTGGGAGTTCTCCGTGGTCGGTGAGCTTCAGGTCGCAGGCCGTGCGCAGTCGCATTCCTTCGTCGCTGAAGAAGTGGGCCAGCTCGTACCAGATGATCGCCTCCAAGAGCGCAGTGCGATCCTCCCCCAGGCCGTACGCGTGCAACTGTTCGTGATCCACTGTCACATAGGCCGTGATGGACCGCGCGGTGTATTCCGTGCGGAGGTGAGGCACCATCCCGTAGCCCGCCTCGCTGCCGCCGCTGCCGCCCTTGCCTGCGCTGCGCGTGTCGACGGAGTCCGTCTTCACCCCACCTGAGGCGGCCACCTGAACGTCATCGGCGTCGATGAAGCTGGTGACTGCTCGAGCGATCCTCGGCTGCGACGACCAACTTCCGCGGGCGAAGAAGACTCCGTGAACCAGCGAGAGCGGGTCCAGGTCGAAAATGGCCCTCGCCAACGCGCGCGAGTCGAGGGGCTTGCCGGAGACCAGTCCCAAGCGGGCTGGCAGGACCTCCTCGACCTTCTTGCCGTCGAGGGTGGCCTCCATGACGTAGGCCGAGGCCAGCCGGTGAGCCTCCAGCCTGGACGACGTGAGGAACTCACCGTTCCCGTCCACGACCTCGACGTAGGGGATCTGGGCGAAGTCGTCGACGGGCTGCCTCTCGGCTGTGTTCCACGTGGTCAATTCGAAACGGTTCGCCATCGACTGGGGGGACTCCACGTGCACGGATTCCACCCATTCCTGGCGATCGGTATCGAAGCTCTGGAAGACGGCAGCTCCGAGATTCGGGAACCCTGTGGGCTGGAACCGGGCGCCGGCAACGGGGGCCAATGGCAGGGTAAGGGTTGTGCGACGGCTCATGATGCGATCTCCTTCGAGGTTGTGGTGTCGTGCGGATCTTGATGAGACGCGAGCGTGGCAACCTGCAGCAAGGCGGCGAGGTAATGAGTCGGCACCCAAAGGGCTGCCGCGAGTCGAGCACCGTCGGGGAAACACCTTGGGACTGTCGCGATCACCCGGACGAAGTCTCCGAGCCCTCGAGTCGACGGTGCGTAGACACTGCTGCGGTTCAAGACCTGGACCGCTCGCGCCAGGACGCTGTGTTGACGTCCCGCTGCGAGCAATGATGGCCAGTCAGGCTCGATCCCTCGCCGCGCATTCTCGTCCAGCGTGTCGTTTGCCGTGACATTCCGCCGCGCGAACGGTTGGAGAATGGCCAGAGCGGAATTGGGCAACACGTCAGGCGGTGACCAACGAAGTGATATGTGGTCACTCCACTCCAGCGCCATCATGGCCATCAGCGCCTCCTGGATCAGGCTCTCGTCGAGCTGCTCATTCACCCATTGGTGCACGTCTTGCCAGGGGATCGTCAGTGCAGCAAAGGCCACGAGGTCGCTGCCTGCAGAGCGTGGGGCGGCGGAGTCGCCAGCTGGGTGCGCAAGTCGCCAGGTCAAGAGATCTGACAGCACCGAGACCAGTGAACGCGTCCCGAAACCCTCCACATGCGCGGGATGCGAGTCAGACCCACGAGTGGGGGGCCGACCCAATAGCAGGTCCGCCATCGACCATTGATCGCCCGCATGCCACAGCTTGGTCGAGGCGAGACCGGCTGCGATCCGAAATTCAGGGCTGGTGCGGAGACTGCCCTCCAGCAGGGGTATGGCCTTGCCCGCGCCGAGTCGCCGGTCGCCCCGCGTTACGCTGTCTCGCCCGGCCTGAGTCAACATGACAGCCCGCTCCACTTTGCTCGCGCTGGCTAGGAGACCGACGAGTTGCGAGGGCTGCACGTCCCGGTAGAAGGCGGTCCGCGCCACCTCGTACGCATTGAAGACGGGAGCCAGACGATTCGTTCTCTCCGCCCTGAGGAAGCGCTGGGCCCGACTCTCCACCGCGATCCCGAGCTCGACGTTCGGTCTGACATTCACGGTGATCTCGTCCAGCAGAACTGCACTGAATGCCAGTCCGTTGCGCTGGAGGAACCCGTAGCGCAGGAATCTGCTGACCCGACGGTCGATCCCTGACGAGCGCAGCGCGGCGTACATGTGAGCGGCGCTGGTAGCCGTCCGACCATCCCAGCTGGTTCTCGCCGACGAGAAGACGTGCCGGATCTCTCGAGCGCCGAGTGGCCGGTCCCAGACCGGAGCCCACAACTCTCCGCGCGCCTCCTCCACGCCTGAACCTGGGACTGGTCCAGCTGGGCTCGCATTCACCGTGAACGGCATGGCGGCTCGACTGCCCGACTCTCCGAGCCGACGGACCGGCGCCGAGGCGAAACTCACCAGGCCTTCCATCATCAGGACGAAGAGCCACGGGTTGACGTACGACCCGTCGTCATCAGGGCCACCGGCGGCCAGCGGGTCGAACTGCCCAATGGTGGCCCTGGTCAGCCCCACCGGCGCTCCCGACATGGCAGCCTCCAGCCAACCGATCGAGGCGTACCGCTTCGCTCCGAGCTCCGGCAGGACGTCTGACAGGCGCTGATGGAAGTTCGTCGAGAAGTCGTAGTGCCCGTCATTGCCGCCCGTGCCCAACAGCGGCGGGAACACCGGCTTGCGCTTGCCGGCGACGGGCTCCCTCGTCAAGACCACGGCCGCGTCGAGCCAAGGTAGAGCGTCGTCAGGGGCGCGATTCCGTAGACCCTGGACGAACACGCCCTTTTCGTCGGGTCGCAACTTGCGCAACGCCTGGACGAACGGCCCCGGCTGCTCCGGGATGCGAGAGCGCAAGGTGAATGGGCCGTCGCGAAGCCAGCCAAGCCGTTCGACGACCTGTGTGATCGCCTGGTCAGTGGAAACGAACTGTGCAAGTCGAGGTGAGCCCGTGGCCAACAGCTGTTCCAATGCCGCACGCGGAGCCTTGTCTAGTTCCCCGTAGCCGCTGCCTCCGTTCCAGGGGCTAAGGATGGGCGTTGGCCGGTACTCATCGATTAGGAAGTCCGCGAGGCCGTCCCGAGTCACCTCAAGGCACAGGGCGCTTCCGTCCCACCACGCCCTTGTAGACGGGTCGAACTGGGCGGCAGCAATCCGCATGAGGCCGAGGCCGGCCAGATACGTCGACAGATTCGTGGGCCGCAGTCCGGGCATCGTGAGGATCACAGCGTCACCTCCAAGTGTGAGCGCGCACTGGCGCGCCAGTCGGCCATGCGGACGAGCATCTCCGCGTACGCGAGACGGAAGGGCCCCCACTTCTCCAGCAGTGTCAGGCTGGTGTCCGTCCAGGATCCCGGACCCCCACGGAACAACTCCCAGTCAATGGCCGTGGGTTCGCCGCCGATGGCGGGAATAGTGTCGCCGGGCTTCAGGCCGAACAGATACCGCCCGGATCGACCATCCACGATCGGATCTTGGAGATGGACGCGAATGATGCCGTGATGGGCGGCGACCAGATAACGACACAAGTCGTAGCCTTCCGCCGGGACACCAACTTCAGCCATGGCCCGCTCGCCCTCTGCCCCCCTCAGCATCAACGCTGAGACGAGTTCGTGACGGAAGCTCGGTCGCTTCCCCTCGCCATCCATGAACTGGAGCCGTCCCCTGTAGGGAGACTTGGCGAACGGGCCGTCTTCGAGGGGCGCCTCACCCAGAGCAATGAGCGCTTGCTGCCAGACGGGGTGACTCTTGCCCACGTCGTGCAGCGCGGCCGCTCCGACGATCGCGGCCTTCATCACTGGGTCGATGTCGACCGTGCGCTCGACAGCCGCCACTAGAGACTCGGCCTCTTCGCGAGTCTCAGCGAGGTGGGCGCGTAAGGACACCCACGTCTCCGCACCCGCGCCGGGATCAGCCCCCGTGCCGTCCGCGTCCGGAACGAGCTCGGCGGACTGAGCGACACTCTCCACCGCCTGCGTCGACGAACCATTGAATCCCAACTCGGGGTCGTACCCTCCCGACTGGCGGTCGATGAGTAGCACCTGCTGCGGCCGGACCTGCGTCGACGCCGAGACCGGCACCCAACGGTCATCTGTCGTGGAGAACACCAGGACCTTGGGTCGCGGTTCCCTCCTAAGGAAGGTGCGGATCTCTCCGATGGGCACCGAACAACGCAACTCCTCGGGCGGCAGTGGGATTCTCCGGTTCTGATCCTCGTAGTCTCGGGTCTCAACCCAGGTCACCTGGACATCCAGCGGGTCGCCGCCACGGATGTACGGACTTATGTCGATGTCGCGTCCGGCCTGGTCCGCGGCGGTCTCGAACAGACCCTCCAAGTCGGTGCGCCGAAGGATCGACAGGTCTTCCGGGGTCTGCCAGATGTCCATACGCCGCAGCTGTTGCCCTGTCACCTCGCTGCCCTCCAGTGTGCGCAGCGCCTCCTCCGTCGCGGCAGTGTCTGACGGTGGATAGGGACCGGGGAGTGAACCAGCGCAGGCGAGCAGACGGCTGGTCACCTGTGCGATTGCAGCGCCCCGCTCGCTGGACCAGCGACGACCAGGGCGCTGCTTCGGTGATCAGGGTTCGCGCGTCAAGATCCACTCCCGCCTCAAGGCTCTGGGTCGACACAACGATTTGGCCCCCGCCAGAATGCTCCTGCGCCCGGATGGCATCGACGATCACGGCCCGCTCCACTCCCCTGAACCGCGAGTGAATCAGTCGTAGATCGGCTGACGGCTTCCGCTTCTTCAGTGCCTGATAGATCTCCACCGCGCGCTTCACAGTATTGACCATCACGAGCGTCAAAGTCGCAGGAACATGTGTCTCCATCGCGCTGTCAGCTATCGAGGCGCTCGAGCCGGTTCCCGGCAGTTCCTCCACGATTCTGATCGCCCTCAGCCGCTTGGCAAGGGCCACGTTGTGCTCGTCCTCGTCCGTGAGTCTAATCACCGTCGTGGTGGCCGGGTCATAAGGGTTGTCCACCACATCGATCGCCTCGGGGAGGACCGTCGCGGACATGCAGGTCAGCCCCACGGGCTCCGCAGTGCCCCAGACCCGTTGAAAAGCTCTGAGTTGACGCAACGTCGTCGTCGCCTGCACCCCCAACTGCACCTCGTCCACGACGAGTTGCGCCCCGTTGGTGACCAGGGCGAAATCGATCGGGTAGGCACCGCGCGTCGCTCCGTACCCCCGGTTAAGCCCCCGGGAGACGATGCTGTCGATAGTCCCCACCACGATCGTCCGCTGATGCGGCGACATGCGCCAGCGGTTCAGATCCGGCTTCTTCAGCGAGCCGCCCATCAACACACGGACGAGCACTTCGTCGGCCAGGTCCAGCCGTTCGAGGATGGACTCGATCCGATCCCGCGTCTGTTCCACGAGCGTGCGCATGGGCAACGCGATCACCAGTCGCCGAGGAGTGACAGCCTGAACCTCCGGTGGCCCCTGGAAGACACGCCACAACCAGGGGACGACCATCGCCTCCGTCTTTCCCGCCGCCGTGGGCGCCTCAACGAGATCCGGGAACCCCTCAAGCGCGACATGTCGCTGGTAGGCATACGGGGCGAATCCAGTTGCCGTTTCAAAGAAACGATCGAAATCCACGATGCTGACCTCCTGTCGAATAGACAAGCACACCCTTCTGACACTTTTCGGGAATAGGTGGGTTACCGCCAACCGGTCTTGCGCTCCCGGAGGGGTCGGACTTCTCCCCAACGGTGCCCTCGACGAGTCCGTTCACCATCAGAGCCCACATACGCAGGGCACGGGGCGCGATGCCGTCTCGACAGTGAACTCTCCGGCGCGTTCAACGACGGCGATGCCGTGCTTGAGGAGCGTCACGCCTTGCTGTACATCCCGTCCCGGCTCCGCGGAGATGAACAAAGGACGGTGCCGCGCCACATCGGACTCAACCTGAGACCTCGCGCGGTGAGGCCTCACGAAGCGCCGACGTCGTCATACGAGCCTCGGGCGCGCCACCACGAACGCATCATGCGCTCGACGCCGAACTCGTCGCCGTCGCTCCGCACCTGAAAGCGATCACGAACTGGTTGGCTGTGTGGGGGAGAATCAGCCGGAGGTCGCGCTCTACGACGCGATCAGACCAACGTCCCCGCCGTCCTCAGGAGGGAGACTGGACAGTGCGCCCGCTCGCCCACGAGATGCTGGGGATGAACCCCCGGGCCGAGGCGGACTGGCAGGTCAGGAACCGGTACGCGTCTGACTGGGCGCCGCCATCAAACTCCGCTCCTGCGCAATCCCCCCCGCGCGACCAGCAGGCGCCGCCTCCAGCTCAAACTCCAGCAGGCGACAGCACTGGGAGATCATTGGTCCCAGGCCGACCAGGACGCTCGAAGTGATAGTGCAGTAGCCGCTTGAGGTTGAGGTCGATCTAGCACCCCTCGATCAGGTCGGTCTCGTGACTGTCTGGACCAGGACTTCCTCGAGAGCGCACAAGGCTCCGGCGGTAAATGCGCGCTGCTGCGTAGTCGCTGCCAATGTGCCCGTGTCGATCGCGGCAAGCACGCCCCTCAGCATCCGGGCGCGCTCTTCAAGATCCTCGGCCCTCAGGCCGGTGCTAGCCGTTCCTGCGGTCTGGGGCGTCTGGACCCGCTTCACCATGCCCCCCACCCTCCCATCGGCGGGACCCACTGCACCTTTGACCCGATCCCACCGACTCAGTATCCCCACCTGACGGCCCGGAGGTGATCGACGCCGCTTCGGTCCCTTCATCGGCGGACGCAGACAACCCCGTATACACCAAACGACCGTTTAGTGTACGGTCCTGGCTGTGGATACCTCTGATCAGCCCCTCGCGCTCTGCTATGTCCGCGTCAGCACCGTCGACCAGGCCGAAAACGGTGCCAGCCTGGATGCCCAGGCGACCCTGCTCGTTGAGGCTGCCGAGCGGAAGGGATTCCGCGTCGAGATCGTACGTGAGGAGGGCAAGAGCGGCAAGAGCCTGAAGGGGCGTCCCGCCCTCGCAGAGGCGCTTGAACGGTTGGATGCTGGTCAGGCGCAGGCGCTCTACGCGCAGCGCCTGGACCGGCTGTCCCGGTCCGTCGGCGACTTCGCACACCTCCTCGAACGCGGCAAGCGCCGGGGCTGGAGCGTTGCCGTGCTGGACGCTGACGTGGACACCGCCAGCCCCTCGGGCGAGTTCTTGGTGAACGTGCTGGCCAGCGCAGCCCAGTACGAGCGGCGCATCATCGCAGCACGCACGCGAGACGCCCTCGCCCAACGTAGACGGGAGGGGGTCCGTCTGGGCAGACCGTCCGTCCTCCCCGTCGAAGTCCTGGAGAGGGTCACCCGGGAGCGGAGAGGTGGCCTGTCGCTGCGCGCCATCGCCGAGGGGCTAAACGCCGACCGCGTGCCCACCGCCCACGGTGGCAAGAGCTGGTACGCCAGCTCCGTCGCCAAAGCCTTGGCCGGTCAGGACGCGACTCAGCTGGGCACCTCCACATGACCGAGTAATCAACGCCCCCCCACCCTTAAACAACCGTTCAGCCAGACACCCTCCAAGGCTCATCCACAGGCCGCTCTCTCGGTGGTTAGGCAGTACCCCTTGGCCAGTGCTGTGAAGGCGAGGTCCCCCGCCTCCTGAGGCTGTCGATCTAGTGGGTGTTACCGTGGGTGCTGGATCAAGAAGCACGGCCTTAAGCCCCGGCTGGCCGTCTGGCAACCGCGCAACGCGCACGGTGCCCCCGGAGGAGATCCGCCCCAGGCGACTGTCTGGGGAAGAGCGAACTCGAGGAGCCAGCATGGCCATGATCTTTCCGTCGGCGACGTGTCACCGGTTCACCCCCGGCCACAACGTGCACATGATCCAGTGGCGTAAGTCCTTGGAAGGCCCATGGCGGCCGGTCACGCTGCTGGCCCGCGACGGCATGACTGTCGAAGTCCGCATCGACGATCGCCTGGAAACGTGGCGGTTCCACGACGAGGACTACGACCGCACCGTCCTCGGACTGTGGCATGTCGGTGAACAGGCGACAATCAGCCGGTTCGCCCTGGTCAAGGTCAAGACCGGCTACCTCTACCCCTGTCGCAAGCCCCAGGACTGGCTGGACTGCCGCGTCAACACTCAGGAGCCGGTGTCAGACGGCGACATGGCGGAGCATCTCGCCGAACAGGCCAACGAACTCGGCGGCTTCATCGTCCGTTCTCCCCGAGTTCCGCGTACGAAAAGAAGGGCTCGACGAGCTCGGTAGAGTCGCTCGCCTGAAACGTCGACGATGCCCACCACGCTGATCGAAGTCGTCCTGGGCCCGCAAGGGAGGATAACAACGCGTAAACGCCTTCCGCCGCGAGGGACCAAGTCTCACCACGGTAATGACGCTCCAGGTCAGTCCGAGTTCGAGCCAAAAGAAAGACGTCGGCTCCAATCCGGCACTACCGAGTCCTCTGGCTCAGTGGCCGGTCACTGGTGGTCGGCGGAGCTACGCACGGATTGCTCGATCGCCTCTCGGAGGTCTGACGCGGTGACTATCTGAAGGTCGCCCTCTGGGTCGGCGCTCAGTCGACGGGCCTGGCTGGCGAACACTTGATGGACGAAGGTTCTGGCAGTGCGCCCTGAGGCGAAGTTGGGGGTGGACGCCAGCCTCAGGCAGCCGTCCGCTAGATCCGAGTCGGCGCCGGGGGCGAGGTGCAAGTGCAGCGACGCCATCTCTTGCTGGATTCCTTGTTGCAGCAGGTCAGCTCCCCACGGTGCGAACTCTAGGACCTTGGTGAAGCGCGAACTGAGGCCGGGATTACTCGCCAGGAAATGTCGCATGCTCTGGGTGTAGCCCGCCGCGATGACGACGACGTCGCGGCGGTGGTCTTCCATAAGCTTGAGCAGGGTATCGATGGCCTCCTGACCGAAGTGGGCCGTGCCGCTCGCGGTCGACGGTTTGGCCAAGGTGTAGGCCTCGTCGATGAACAAGACGCCGCCCAGGGCGCGCCGGAAGACTGTTTCCGTAAGGGTCGCCGTCTGGCCCACGAAGCCAGCCACCAGATCGGACCGCTGAGTTTCGACGCAGTGCCCTGATGAGAGCACGCCGAGTTCGCGATAGATCTGACCGATGAATCGAGCGACGGTAGTCTTGCCTGGTCCTGGAGGCCCAGAGAACACCAGATGCCCCACGAAGTCGTCGATGTCCGGCAGGCCTGCCGCTTTGCGACGAACTCGTAGGCTCTGTGTAGCGATCAGGTCGCGAACTTCGCGCTTTACCTCGTCGAGTCCCAAGAGGCTGTCCAGCTGTTGCGTGACCGAGTCGAGGGACCTGCCAGTGGGCGCCGTGACCTTCGTCTCGACGAGCAGGTCGGCCGCCGTCAGCGTCACGGGTTCCCCCGCCGTGTGGGGCTCTCGCAGGGCGTGCCGACGGATCGCGGTCTCGATGAGATTGCGCACCCAGCGGGCATTCGCGAAGTTCTTTCCTCGTTTCGCCATCTGGGCCTGCGCCCGGAAGGCGTCCGCGAAGTCCTCGGTGTAGGAGACCGCCGCCTGCTGGGTGAAGCCGTCGAGGACGCGGAGGAGTTCTTCCTCGGAGAAGTCGTTGATGTCCCAGACCTCATTGAAGCGAGAGGCCAGTCCAGGGTTGGAGTCGATGAACGCCTTCATTTCACCCGGGTACCCAGCTGCGATGACCACGAGTTCTCCGCGAAGCGCCTCCATGTGGGTTGTGCGTTCGCGCCGGTGTCTGTGACGGCGTAGTCATTGGGCATGGACGACAACGAAGCTGTCCGACTCGAGCGTGACGGCGACGACTGGCACCTGGCCTGCGTCGACGAGAGGCTCGCGGCCGATGCGAACGCGTACCTGGGGTATCTGGCCGACCGGAACTACTCGCCCCGAACGATCCGCACCTACGGATATGGCCTTCTCGCGTTCACTCGCTGGCTCCACACGTCGGGGCTGACGGCGGAGGAGGTCACCACCGACGACGTGCTCGCGTTCTTGACCGCGTGCCGACGGGAGACAGTCAAGGGTCGACCCGGGCGCCTGGCCGGCTAACTGACCCGAGAACGGAGACCTGCGCTCCGGCCCAGTCGGCCGCCCGACCCCGATCACGCTCACAGGCCGTTTTTCAGGTCGAAGTAGCTAATTGCGCA
>Ga0209123_1001577_pt1 | contig 22031 bp, 33 predicted proteins | sample BarGraIncu00431A_FD_184500 | JGI IMG/M metagenome (GOLD analysis project Ga0209123, IMG submission 184500) | Arctic peat soil microbial communities from Barrow, Alaska, USA - Barrow Graham LP Incubations 004-31A (SPAdes) (version 2) | ecosystem: Environmental > Terrestrial > Soil > Wetlands >... | reverse complement strand
CCTTTTGGTAATAATAATATTCCACCACCAATTGTTTTTAAATATGCTAATGCAGATTTCATTGCTAATGACCAATCATTATTAACTACTAAATCAACATATTTATTTATATTTACCGTCACAATATTAGCCAATTCCGACGAGTGAGAATTGATTTGATTTTGCAAATTTGCAACTGGACTAGCATCAATCATTACATTTTTATATGTTTCATATTCTGCTTTTATAATGTCAATATCAGATTGCCACTTAAGTATATTTGTATTAATTGCAGATATATATTGTACACTTAATACCCCAATTGAAGCTTCAACAGTAAAGTCAAAACTTGATACTGGTAATACAGTACCACTTTTAGTACTATATATTTCGCATTCCACAACTCCTGGAACTCCTAAAGAAGCTAAGGTACATTCTACAACTCCGTTAACTGCATCTAAAACTGTAACACCGTTTGAACTATTTTGATTGACTATACTACCATCAATTCTTTTAAACTTAAATTCTATGGTTTCACCTGTTAAATTCACAGCCATGCCATTATCTACAAGGGTTACTTCTAAAACTGCGCTTCCAATACTTCCTTGTTTATATCTTATAGATGTTATTATCATTCGTTTAAGATCATAAGCTATTTTATATCTGTTTTCCATCTACTATCACCCCTCTTATGTAATTACTGGATATACATTCCCGATTGCTTCTTTTAACGATAATACTGGCTCAGATCCTTTTACATCCATTATAAATAGATTAGGATTTGCTAAAACGTATGAATCATTTGGGATTACCTTAAGCGCCCATATTAATGCATAGTCCTCAGCATCTGTGCCAAAAGCTCCCATATCTTGTATTCCACTATAAACACCTTTTAAATTTCCAGTGCTTTTAGAATAATAAACTGTCATGTTTGCCTCATGCTCTGCAATTGTATAAGCCAATTATATTCACCTCTCTCTAAGCTATTATTGTATATAAAATATTCATTTTGCCGCGCCAAACTGGAGAATTTTCAGTCGTCGGGTTTCTCACCATTATTGAAGCTTTAACTTCAAACCAACCTGCAGCTTTATCTTCTCTCACCCATTCAGAATTTGCGGAAAACAATAAGTCCGCGGGATCCGCAGGGAATACATTACCACTCCACCAATCAACTTTATAATCAGTCCCAATAAATTCAGCCGGTACATTTATCCTTATAGCACTTTGCGTCTCTATATTGCTTACACTTCCTGAATACATCATATAATGATAAGATCTTTCTGTACTGGCATCATACCTTTTTAGACCATTTGAATCCATACGAGTATAGCTTCCATCAACATGAGTTACTTTTATAACTCCAGTGGTGAGATCAATTTCTAAATTAGGGCCTGTTATAAGCCCTTTTTTAAAACTAATTTCTCCGGTGTCTAAGTCCCAACTAGAATTAGAGCCTTTTATTAAGCCTTTGGTAAAACTAATTATTCCAGTGTCTAAATTCCATGAGGAACTGGCACCTTCAATCAATCCTTTATTAAAATGGATTTTACCTGTTTCTAAGTCAAAATAATTTAAACCATCCATAGACTGTATAAGGATTGCACTTAATACACCGGTGCTAATCAAGCTAGCATTAATCACTCCATCCAATGTAAATCCATAAGTGTATTCACCATAGTAGCCATTAGAACTAAAGCCTAGACCATTCTTGTTAAATCTAGCGACTGTGGTTGCTGTATTTATATCCTTAGAATCCATGGCCAGTAATTCATTATCTCTAACGACTAAGTAACTATTTTTCATCCCACTTTTTATAACGCTATCAATATAACTAGCCATAGAGTTATTGCTTGTATTGTTAAGTTGTTTTTTTATGTCTGCTAAAATAGTATTTGAACTCATAGCCTGCAATACCACTACATTAGATAAGATTAATTCATTTACCTTTTGCGCCAATATATCAAAATTCTTTTCTACTGCTCTGACCTTTATATCTGTTTTTATTTTAGGTACATAAACTCTTATCGTATCGCCTATATAAGCTCTTTCAGCTTGTATATAATTCTTATATTCTTCCGTTTTTTCGAGTTGTACAAAACTAATATCATAAGTTGCTTTCATTTTATCGATATCATTTTCGCTAAATTCTAAGTTTATTCTTCTATCAAGTTCGGTTTGTGCTAACGCTAAAGTATCAAAACCCTCTTCATCACTTTCACCTTTTACCTTTACATCAGAATACTCAAGAGTTTGCGTATAAACCCTAGCATAAGAATATATGAGGGGACTATCAATCCATGTACCTTTTATACCATTAAACCCTTTGCCTCTTGCTCTTGTAACTAGACCATCTATATTGGAACCACCATTAAACCCAGTAAGATTCTTTGCTTCTCTTATCGATACCCCTCTATTAGTACCAATGCTTGCATTAATAGTTATGTTATATCCTCGTCTAAGAACTTCACCGCCCCATTCATTTTGGAATGAATTATCGCTATCATGTAGAGCTTTATATAGACTCATATCTTGATAGTAAGCCGTATTTATTGTAGATATATTGGAGGTTAATGTTATTTCCTTAATTCCAGTAGCACCATTTAATAACTCAGTTAAAGCACCTTGACCACTTTTACCAGTAGGCCTTACATCTTCAAGATATAAGGTTAATGATTCAGGTATAGTTATTTGTCTTGCCACTATAGTTACATACCTGGTACCAACATCAATCTTGGATATTCTAAATATTTCATCTCCATAGTCAAGCTTTACTTTTAAGATATTTTCTTTTTCTAAATACTCCTGAGCTTCTAATAAAAATATAGCATCCATCGTATAATTTCCTGTTAGCAAATTTTCATTTGTTTTACATGAAGTACAAAAATTATCTAATACTTTTCCATTTGAGGTTAAAACTTTATTTTTTAATGTAGCTGAATGGAAATAGGCTATCTTAATTGATTTTTTCATTATTTCCACCTCACATAATATTCAATGATTATTTTTGATATAGTACCTACAAATGAAATTATATTTTTACCTTTCTCAAACAAAACAAAATCCCCTAAAGTATCATCATCTTTAGAGGTTAGATCTGAGTTTCTTACTTGCATTAAGTTACTATCTATTTCTACATAGCTATCAACGTCATTTATAACCATGGTTTCACCATTAACTATAATTTGTACATTGCCACTTCCATAAATCTTAAATAGAGGCTCGCTGGGTGCGTTGCCTTGATAATATAAGGTTGACGTTGATGTAATTATATTAGATATTAAATCTAAATCTCTCGTAAAAGGTTCACATATAAAAGTTACTTCAAATTCACCTATACTTTTAAACTCTTTTTTTAGATTTTCAAATAATATTTTTTTAACTACATAACATCTATCTTGCCTACCAAAAAGCATCCTGTTATCCTGTATCTCTGTAAGCCACTCATATACCCTCTCAAAATCTATTTCCATATCTTCAGATAAGATCGTAAAAGTAAATGGGATTATTTTGTCAGGATAAGTGCCTTTATTTATATAATAAAGACCACTTCTTCCCTCAACGGGTATCTCTTCATATTCTTCAGTGGCGATTGGTATAGAAGGATACTCTTCTAAAAACAAATTAAGATTTATGCTAGTGTTGTTGTTAAAATATAATTCTCCCTCTTTTAACACCTAATCACCTTCCTTCATAATATTCATCAAGTACTCCTTGATTTGGAGCAACGACTGTTTGTGTAAACTCTTTACCATCCACGTCAAGGTGAACATGGACTACCGTTGGTTTTTCATTGGATCTACTTGTCTCATCTAATGCTTGATTATCTTTTGCAACACTGAAATTATGTTTTGCTGCTACACTTGCTGTAGTTTTAGCGGTTTCATAATCAACTGTAGTTCTCATTTTAGCAGTTAATCCAGATAAGTTTTTTTCAATATCTTTCTGTAAATTAGGCATTTCATTATCTATTCCGACACCTATACCTTGAGGAATAAACTTACCAACATCATCTCGCATAACCCGAGAAGGTGAGTTAATATCAAAGAATCCTGTAATACTATTCTTTATTTTTTTTGCAGCATTTACTGCAGCATTTACTGCACTTCCCACTCCAGCAAGGATTCCTTTTCCTATACCCGCTATAATATTTATTCCAATTCCGCCCCAATTAACACCTTTAAATGCTTTTACTATAGCAACTACTATTATCGGTACTGTGGCTATTAATTGCGGAATAGCTTGGATTAAACCAGCTATTAATGCAATCATTATTTGCACCGCGGCATTGATTATCATAGGTAAATTATTTGTGAGTACTTTCACAATAGTATTAATTATAGTTGGTAGCATTGCTATCAATTGTGGTAATGCTTTTACTAATCCATTTATAATTGCAAGTAAAATTGTTATCGCGGCCTGTAGAATTACTGGTAAATTAGTACTTATTACTTTTAATATACTATCTATTATTCTAGGCAACATAGCTATAAGTTGTGGCAATGCAGTCACTAGGCCATTTATAATTGCAAGTAAAATTGTTATCGCTGCTTGCACTATTACTGGTAAGCTGGATGATATAACTGTGGTTATACTATCAATTATTTGTGGTAGCATTGCTAGTAATTGTGGCAATGCAGTTACTAAGCCATTTATAAGAGCTAATAACAAAGTTACTCCGGTTTGTATAATAATGGGTAGACTAGTAACTATAAATGATACTATGCTAGTTATTAATGTAGGTAGCATGGCTATTAGTTGTGGTAATGCAGTTAAAATACCGGTTACTAACCCAGTTATAATTTGTAACCCAGCATTTAATATTAACGGTAAATTTGAAATTATAGTATTTACTAAACTCATTACGCATGTTATAGCAAGTGGGATTAATGCAGGTAACGCCTGTCCTATTCCTAAAGCAAGACCCGCAATAATTTGTATACCTATATTTAATAGTTGCGGTAGCATTGTTAATAGTGCAGTAATTAAATTGCTTGCTATTTCGACTGCGCCTGTCGCAATGATGGGCAAATTAGTTTGTATGCCTGCTATTAGAGATGTTACAATATTGGTTCCGGCTTCAACCATTTTTGGCAATAAAGACATTAGTATCTCTGGCACTTTATTTGCTATAGGTGGCAATAATTGAGTTATCAATTCTCCAATACCATTAAGGATAACTTCTACGCGAGGTAACAAATTCTCTCCTAGTGCTCCAACACTATCAACTAAATTGCCTATTAATGTATCGAAATCAGCATCATCAAAAGCCATGTTAGTAAGCAGGTTAGTCCATGCTGACTTAGTCATGTTTAAGCTACCTTCGATTGTGCTACTTGCTTCTTTTGCAGTTGTTCCAGTAATACCCATCTCATTTTGCACTACATGTATTGCCTCTATTACATCGCTAAAGTTGCCTATATCATAATTCATTCCACTAAGCTTTCCAGCATCAACAAGGAGTCTTTGCATTTCTGTTTTTGTACCACCGTAACCAAGCTTCAAGTTATCTAACATAGTATAATTTTGCTTTGCAAATCCCTGATAGGCATTTTGTATATTTTCTATAGCTGTTCCCATCTTATTCGCATTATCTGACATATCTGTAACAGCCGTATTTCCTACCTCTGCTGCCTTAGCCGTATCTCCCCCAAGTCCTTGTAATAAACTTGCGCTAAATCCTGTAATGGTGCTCATATATTCATTTGCGCTCATTCCTGCAGTTTTATAAGCATCATCGGCATACTTCATTACAATATTGCGGCTGCTTTTAAATAGAGTTTCTACACCACCTGTTAATTGTTCGAACTGTGAAAATTGCTCTATAGATGCTTTAACCAAGCCACCGACCGCAACTGTAGCAGCAGCTATCCCTACCAACGCGCCTTTAGCCATTCCACCTAGTTTCCCACCCAGACCAGTAATGCCCTTTTCTGCACCGCTACTATCTATACTGGTATCAATTATAATACTTCCATCAGCCATATATTTCACCTACCTTTTATATAAAATAAAAGGCAGGCTCAGGCTCACTACTTAAGTGTGGCTCTTGGCTCTGTCCTTGCTATATTAATATTATTTATTTTTTTACATCTTGGGCACTTTATTTCTCCCTTAACATTGTCCGCCTTCAAAAGTAGTTGATTACAGTGTTTACATCGAACTTCTACAATTTTAACCACCTTCTTTTTATACAACAAAAAAGCACCTACATTAATGTAAGCACTTACTTTTATTTATGTTTTAAATTCTCCACCTACGACCACAATTTTGGCATATAGCCTCAGAATGCGTTTTTGACTTTGTTTTAGAGTTAGTTAGCAATGGGATTATAATTATAAGTCCTAGCGTACAACACGCTAATATAATCCATATAAGCCAACCCAAGCAACCCCTATGTCTAGTTTTTACATTTGTAACTGCTTGAACGGATACATTTTCACTCTTACACTTTGGACACCTCATATAATTACCCCCAATACAATATAAATTAATTATTGCATAAATAGGATAGGTTTACAATAGTTTAGATATATCCTCACCCTTTTGCAGAGCTTCTTGAATGCTCTTAAGTTTTTCAGTTTCATCTTTATTTGCATGACCCTGTATCTTAAACAAATCCTTCAGTTCTTTATAACGTGATCTTTCTTCTTTATCGTTAATTTTATTTAAATCTACGGAACGATAACCCATAATTTTTACTATTTCATTATCTTTTTTGAGACTTTTAAACATAGCTTTAAATTTCCACCAATGCAAGTCTGCTACATCCTGTAAGTCAATTCCATACTGGTCTAAAAATGCGCTATAGATATAATCATCATCAAAATTAAAATCATAAATCTGGCCACTCTTACCTTGGCCATTATTATTTCCGCTTGATTTAATCATATCTTTACCACATCTATAGAACCACAATATTTTTTCCATTGCTTCATTAATATCCCTTGGAATTTTCGGGTAATAAAGCTTTAGCGCCCGTTTTATTTTTTGCTCATCACTTAACTCTCTATCAGCCATCATTAACTCAAACATGATAGAAATTCTAAAATCGCTTCTAATAACATACTCTTCATCATCTAAAATCACTATTGAAGGTAATAAATCTAATAGAATGTTCATTACTTTTTAGTTCTGCGGTCTGCCCTATTAGGAGAATATTTGTTAGCCATGGCTTGTATTTCTTTATTCTTTGAGCTTAATACTGTTGCTAATTCTTCAAAGGCTTTAAGACAAGTCATTAGATTCACCTTGTCACCAAATATCTTTTTATCTGTTCCCTCTCCGCATATAGCATTAAAACAATTGAATATAGTTGTACATTGTTTCCTTATTGATTGCGATAGAGTTGAATTTTCTATGTTACTTGCCTCTATTTTGACTTTCGCCATTGCAATTTCACATTTTTCTGCTGCATCAGCATCCAATAAATCTAAGTCCTCTAGTTCTACATTATTAATTAACATTTAATATCCCCTCTCCTATGCTACTACTTTTGGTGTGAATCCTGTTGTAAAAGTTTTTAATAAAACATCAAACGTACCTTCTATTGGCTCACTGCTACCTAAGAAACTTCCGCTAGCTCCTAACTCACCATCATTATCATCGAAAGAGTCTACTTGAATTGCTATATTAAACGTTCTTGCTCTGTAACCACCCACGGCCGTTCCCGGCATATCTAAATCTACTATTATATATTCTGATTCTGCATCAGCACCTGTAAGCTGCATTTCACCAATATTACGAATATGAGTAATTGCATTTTCACTTAATATTTGATCTGCGTTAAAGCTAGTTGCCCACTCATACCCTATGATACCTTGAGTAGCACTAGACTGATTAACATACCTCTTAGAACTTGTTTGTGCAGATGGACTTTCATTAAGCTCAGTAAATCCTGTTCCAAGTAACTCAAAAGTCTCTTCTACTTTTAAATAATTTGCTTGTATCTTTCTTTTTCTAACACCCATAATTTTTAATTCCTCCTCGATTTATAATATTTTAATCTTAATTGAATTTGATATTGCGCTGTATCTTCGCTAACTGCAAATGCATAGCCTGTACTTGTTACCTTAATTTCTTGAGTTTCTAAGTCATTATCCAATACAGGAAATATTTCGTTATCATTTTTAGTTTCAATCTCATCTGCAAATTTTTCATAAAACCCTGAGTTATCTATATTTTGTAGCACATCTGCCCCGTATGGCTCTCTACTCGTAAATATAAAGGCATATTGTCTAATACTATCACCATTTACATATGCCTTTAAAATAGGTGCTATGGGCATTTCCTCAATACTATATGTGTCTACGGTAGAATCTAAATAATTAACATTTACTCTAATTGCATTATTAAACATTTCTAAGCAATCCATTTCTCTTATAAAATTTCTTATACTTTCTATAATCATTCACTACTACCTCCACAAAAATTAGCAATAGTTCGTGTTATGGTATCACCACTGGTTATCCAGCAACGCTTATCCCATAGTTTCCCACGTTTTCCACCCATTGATTCTCCTTGCTTGCCCATACCTTTGTTATTGTAATATTGTGATTTTGCATATGGCGCCGAATATGTAATCCTTGAAGCCTCCATAGTAATCATCATATCCTTGAGCCTACCAGTATCATAAGGCACCGTCATACATAATTGTTCATAGCTTTAGCGCACTCTTTAGTAAAGAGTATTTGTGCTTCACCATTGTTTTGCAAATGTCTTTTTAGCAATACCTTTTGCGTATTATCCATTCGTATATGAACAGTCATATTAAATCACCCCCTTAAAATAAAAACACCTACTAAATAGTAAGTGCTAATTGTTGATTATCATATTCACTTAAGCGCATCCATACCAATCTAGTACCATTATCTAAACAACCCACTGATTTAGCCTTACCTCTGCAATTTTTAAGAATAGCGCTACTATCTATGCCATAATATTCACTAGCCTTCTTTGCACTAATAAACTTTTTACCAGTTGTTACACATATTACTTTAGTTCCCTCTTTGTTAGGGTTGTATTTTTTATGCCCATTCTTATTTATTTTTTCTTCAATTTCTTCATCTGACATTTTTTACAAAATCATCATAATAAGCCCATGCTAAACGTTTGTTAGTAAGCTTATCTTTACCACAATGCTCTCTAGTACCTACACAACAACTAGAGATGTGAGGGTACCCACAACCGTAATATTTAGATGCCTCTTGTATCGTATCAAATATTTTCCTATTGTTTAAACATACAACCTTTTTAGCCTTGTAACAGTTTTCACCTTTAAGACTATTATTTGCCCAATGTATTTTGTTTATTATTTCAAGTGAAGACATTTTTACATAATCAGTATAATATGCCCAAACAAGTTTTGCACCGTTTGAATCTTTGCCACCCGACAACAATTTATTAGTACAACACTGTGTAATGCTTGAACAATCAGAATTAGTTTGTTGTTTTGAAGCTTTGCTCATTGAATCATAAATAACACCAGTGTTTAAGCAAACCACTTTTGTAGTTTTCCGCTCTATTTCTCCAATAACTCCACTCCCACCAATTGTTATATTATAATATTTCCTATTAGTAGAAGCACCGCTATTATTAATCCATTCAATTTCTAAGTCGTCTAATTCTTCTCTTGAATGCGCAGTAGCAATTATATCTCTATGGAAATTTTCTTTACCATATTTCTTAATGGCGAGTTTTAATCTTGTTCCACTACCTAAATAAAATTTCCAACCTTGCGTAACCTTTCTTTGACCAATGTACTTTTTACCATTGATCAAATTAGTCGTTATATAAACGAAACCATAAGAGTTAGCAATTTCAGATTCTCTAAAGGTGACCATTTAAGCCACCACTTTCTTGTAAAAAAGTCTTACCAATGTATCTATGTTTTTTATATGAGCATCATTTAAATCATGTGTGAAAGACACTGATACTAAATCAGGGAAATTAACTGACATTCCGTTTAATACATTCTGTTGGTTTTCTGATTGCGGAGTAACTTGTATTTCAGTTTCTTTTTTATCCAAGAAGTAAGTATCATCATTTTGCCATTCTGAATATGCATTGTTTATTATATAGGTTAATTCTTGTGCTACCTTTGCTGAATTATTCATATATCCCCAACTAGCTAATTCTTTTAATCTTCCACTTGTCACTTTATTCATTTTAATTACCCCTCTCAACATCTTATATACTTATTGTAACACAGTGGTAACACCTTGTCAATACAATGTTATCATGTTATAATGTTTTTGAGGTGATAATATGAGTATTTCTAAAGATAATACAAGAACTCAGTTAACTATAAATAAAGAGTTAAAAAAACAACTTGAAGACTTAGCATTAAAAGATAATAGAAGTTTCAACAATTTGGTAATAACAGTATTGGAAAATTATTTGAAGTCTACTGAAAAGTAGGCTTTTTATTTGCCCTCGACTTCAAAGTGGTCACTTAATTCTCGTATAGACATTACATTGACAACATTATCAAACCCACTTTCTAAATCAGCCAGCCTATATGGCCTAACCCCAGAAACTTCAAAATCAATTTCACCTTTTACAATTTTGTCTGCCATAGCAAAAGTAAAATAATTTATCCTTTCGGTATCAGACAATTTTGCAAACTGTTTAGGCGATACATAATTTTCTAATTTATCGACTATGATAATTATACTATCCGCAAGTAACAAGCCAGTATTAGCAACCGTTGCATTACGCTTTCCCTGCCAATCAACATCATTAATAACGGTCCTCTGATACATGTCATAGCCAGTTGCAAAGTCATAGAATTTGTTATAGATTGTAATGTCTGAATTCTTGAAAAAAACCGCCATACTAAGTCACCCCCATCATCCTAGCATAAGGTAGTGGTAATAACATTTTAACGCTTGGGGTTATAGTCCATGCTTCAATGCTATCGGTAAATGTAATTGATTGAACACCATCTGATTTAGATTTTATACCTATAGATTTTAATGATTTAATTTCACTTGCGTTTTCAACCAATTCATCAACTGCAAGAGAATAAGTAGTCAATATATAATCATCCGTAAACTTAGGGTTAGCATCTACATTTAAATAGTTCCTAATTATAAGAATTGATTTTTGTTGTTCTTTACTAAGTGCCATAAAAACACCTCCTCTTTAAATTTTTATAAAAGAAAAGGGAGAGGCTTTTATGCCTTACCCTTTTTAGCTGCTTTTTCTTCAACCTTATCAGATACTTTATCAGGTTCTTCAACTTTATCAGATACTTTATCTGAATCAATTTCTTCTAAAAATTCTTTTCTAGTACATTCGGTATACCCTCTTGTTAATAATATATCTTTTTCTTTCTCAGTTTGTACAATTTTATGAACATTTAGCTTTCTTAATTCAAACATCCTATACCGCAGCCTCCTTAATATTTACCTTTAACGTAACATACTTATTGTCCATGATAAATAAGTCATGATATTTTCTATAGTCTAACTTCCAAGCATCAGCATCTTGGTTTGTATTAGGATCAAAGATTCTCATTGTATCTGTTTTGCATACTGCTATTGCTGTATTTTGTGCCATGATAATCCAATTAATATTTAGTGCTGTTTCAGCTGGTGTAAACCCAAAGTTAGTTGAACCATCTGCAAACACATAAGCAGTTTTCATTAATGCGCTTGGCACCTCAATTATTGGGCATTTATCAAGCATAGTTACTTTAAGGTCAATGTTCGCACCGGTTGTCATTGTTCCAGCTTGTACAGGTGATAACCCGCCAACATGTAATTGTTTAACAATTTCAGTACTGCTTTCTAAAACGTTTTTTGTAAGAATTGACATTACTACTAGCAATTGTACACCACTTCCAACAACATCCTGGATTGCTGCAACATCTGCTCTAATTTTAGTCAAAATATCAGCAGCTAAAGGAGTATAGCCATAACCAACACAGTTACCAGCTTTTGCAATAGCTAATGTAGCAATTTTAGAAAGACGATATGCATCAACTTCTGGGATAACTTTCACACGTTGAAATTCGCCCATTAGGTTAGATGCTGAAGCTACAAAATTTGTTTCATTTACATCTTGAGAATCTAAAGAGAAACTAGTTGCACGATCTTGGCCCATAACAAATGGTTCAAACTCTAGTGTTGCGGAACCCTTTTTAAACCCTGTATTTCTGTCATAATCTCCTAATCCATCCATAGAAATTTTTGGCACCTTTACTGTTTTACCCCCAGAGTATGAAACTAATCCTGCATTTCCCTCCATAAAACCTGTAACTGCTCCAGCTACTACTTGCTTATCTAATTCCTGTTGAAATAAAGTTGCATATTCTAATACGTTTACTGGCATTTATATTACCTCTTTCTTTTTTAGAGTGCTTTTTAAGGGAGCCTGAACCCTTTATTTCATCCACTTTGCAATATCTGCTCTTACTTTTTCATTACCAGTTAGAGCTACACCCTCAACTGGAGGAACATAACTATTACCTTTTGCAAATTCTAACTTTATAGCTTCATCATGCTTTGCCATAGTTGCAATTAATTTCTCCATATTTTTAGTTGTAATATCATCATCTGCGCCTACAAAGAAATCAATTAGATCCGTTGGTAATTTCTTTTCTTGAGCAGTCTTTAAAGCCTTATTAGTTAATGATTCTCTCAGGCTCTTTTTTTCAGCTGCATTAAATCTATCTTCCATAGCCTTGTTTTTTATTTCCTGTTCTGATTTATACTTAGCAAATTCAACATCTTTAGGATCAGCACTTGGATTTTCTTTAGCAAATCTTTCTTGATAAATTTTATCAAGGTTATTAGTTTTCCAAGTATCCATATTTTTTGCTGAGTGTTTATCTTTTTCACTATCCATAAAACTTTTAAAATCTACGTTAGTATTTGCTAACCCTTTAAATACCTCTAAAGTCGGTGAGACCTTTAAACTATCCATATAGGTTTTTACTTCATTTCCCTCTATATTGTTAGTTGTTAAATATTCTTGTACCTCTGCAAAATTCTCTATTGGCATATTAATAACTCCTTTTGCCCTTCTAACTTCTAAAAACTAGAAACGCATTTTATTTTTGGGTATAATAAAAGCACCTATAATTAAATAAGTGCTTGTTTTATTCTTTTACTGAAACTTTATCCATAATACCAACTACATGTTTATCACATATATAATCCTGATCATAGTTATGCCATCCATAAGGAATAGGAGGCACAATTAAAGGAAATCCCAAATTAACAGGAAATACATCTTCATGTGATTTCCCACATTTGCTACATGTAATTTTAAATACAACTTCAAGCATTACTTAACGCCTCCAACTAGTTTATCTTATATTTTTGGGTATAATAAAAGCACCTAGAATAAACTAGATGCTAAATAAATCATTTATGTGGGTAAGATTCGAACTTACATATAGGAATACTACTATCCACGACGAGTTGCACGTCTTTTAGGCACGGATTCGCTACCGCCCTACACTACCATTGTGTTACCACATGTAAATATTATACTATTATATGAATTAATGTTCAACTCCTTTATTTATTATTTGTTCCTAAAACTGATCTTTCAATTCTATCTTCTACTCGTCTATTCATCCACATTAAAGCTTCTTCAACATGCGTTAGTGCAACCGCATTATCTCTTGATGCAAATGCACCTTTCTGAAAACATTGTAGCCTATGTCTTACTATTTCGAGCAGATCAGTATCAAGCACACCATGTATTGAACCTTCTAATTTTCTGGCACCATTTTGAAGTTGAATTTCTGTGTGAAAAACCTTTGCTTCAATTGAATCTTTATCAATACTGGATATTGAATATTTATGATTAGCACCACCATTGCCTTTTTCATCCATTGTATAAACATTGTTTAGTTTTTCTCTTTTTTGTATTGTTGATAATTTACTCATTTTAATACCTCCCTTTTATTTAACTATAGAATAATAGCATCTACATAAAGCATGGATTGGTATTTCTAATTCTTCACCCAAATTAAATACTTGCTCATTATGCGGAGCACAATCTGAACATAATTTACTATCTAAAGTGGCATTATACCTTATCTTTTTAACCTTTGTTTCTGAACAAAATCTTTTAAATGCTTCGCTAGAACATCTCGAAACCTCCGTTTCAACAAGTCTATGCGCATAATAAGCATTATCATTAAAAGTTTTTTCAATATCTTTTTTAATTTGATTAACGTTTATTTTGCCATTGAGAAAATTATTCATTTGTTGATGTAGGCGTTGGGCCACTTTTTCTTCATTGTCCCAAACTCTAGTACTAAAATGTTTTCCAGCGAAATTGTTATCTACTATCTTTTTAACATCTTTAAGACCTGAGTTATAACTATAAAAATCAAAAGTTTCATTTACCGTACTATTTAATATATTTTTTATAACCCTATTTTGTGTAATACCTTGAGCTTGTGTACCTTTTGTAATAAGCCTAGACAATATACCATATTGTATTCCCTTTTCTACACCAGGAAGTTTCATAAAATTATTTAAAATAGTATAAACAAGCATTACATTTGCAATTTCTTGTAATAATTTATCTTGATTGCTTTTTTGTTCCTTATAAACCTCATTTAAATACTTTTCTGATTCATCATAAAGACTTTCAATAAAATCAAGTTCTTCTCTATCGGTATAATCACTCATTAGCAGTCACTTTATTTAAATCAATTTCAGGTAATTCAGCGTCAAGCTCCTCTTTTATATTTGCTAATTCTTCTTTTGGGTTATCTACAAAACTAAGTTGTGCAACTCCTGTTTTTGTTGATAATTTACTACCTAATTGAGCTATCATTTGGGCAACAATGAAATCATCGCTTGGAATATTAGGGGTATACTTTATTTTTATATCCCTATAATCATATTTTGTATTTTTTAAATTATTAAGATAATAAAATAACATACGGTTTCTTGTTTTGATACAATTAGATAATGCTTTCTGGTTAAGTTTACATTTTTCTTCAAGAGATATTAATTTTGCCCTTAACGCCAGTGAACTTGTATTTGAAGTCGCTTTCTCATTTGTATCTATATGCGCCGATATCTTATACATAACCTCTTGCAGCGTAGTTAAAGTATTCTGTATAAATGTATCATTAATATCTTTGACAAGCCATTTAGCATCTCCATCACCTTTAAATTGTATAATTCCATTCTTTTTCATTTCCGGTAAGTCATTCTCATCTATCTGCGCATTTTTAAAGGCAAGGTAAGCGTTCCTAAATTCAGTTATCTCCTGACTTATATCACTTAAATTGGTTTCATATGCATCTTGAAGAGTTTTAATATCGTGATATACACTATCAAGCCACCCTTCTTCACTTAACTCAGCAATCCCCACAGGAACCTCTCCAAAAGTATGAGATTTTCTATTTGAAATTTCTTTAAATGTTTCATCACAATGTATAATCTCATTTTCAGTATAAATATCGATATACATCTTAGGATCAAATTTTTCTCTAAAAACATGTAAGAAAAATATTATATCCCCATTATTATCAGTGAGTGCAAAACTGTGTCTAGGACTTATCACACGACTACAAAATTCACCATTTTTATTTATATAATATAATTCATATGCGGTAGAATATATAAGCATGTTCTTAGCTAATGTAGAATCATGATCCTCTTTCCAATGTGCTAAATTATATTTTAGAACATTAACTATTTCATCATCACTGGACCTACTTATATAAGTAATATCATTACCTACACTATATGAAACTTCTTCTTTTACAAATCTCTTAATAAAATTTGTATTAACCCTATTATTAAATCTATCATTCACAAAATTATAGTTTCCAGCACCCTCTGCATCAATAAAATTATCAATTATAGGATCATCATAAGCACCACCCTGTGTGGCATTAAAGTTTTTTCCAGTATCAGTAATGCCCATATAGTAGAAATACATTTTATTATATATATGCCATTGCATCTGAAACCTAGCGAACACCTTTTCTAGTAATTCTTTATTTGATACTACATTAAACATTTCTGTATCAACTCCTTTCTACAAAAGAAAAACACCTACTAAATAGTAAGTGTTAATGGTTATATTCTTTTTAATCCAAGTTCCTTTAAACGTTCGTTTGTGAGAATGCTAAAATCTAATCCATCTGTATAAAACAAAGCTTTGCACCTAAATGCGCCTCTAAGGTTATCAGCTATATTTTGCATATCATCATCGGATATTGGTTGCGAACATTTAATAAAAATAATATCATTTTCTTTAGGACTTAATTTACTTACTTGAATCTTAATTTGTTCTTCCAGCATTTTATCACCGCCCAAATAATTTGTTTTTGTTCATAAATGTTACTTTGAAAATTGTTTCTACAGTATTTACACCATATCTAAGGGCATCAATACCGTGATTCCATTTATCTATAGGTTTATTGATATAAATTCCATCTTTATCTTTCTGCCAAGTATAATTCATAAATTCCACAGTTATAAAAGCACAATTAGGATGGATTACAATTTTATATTGTTGCAAATATTGAATGCCATTGAGAATACTATCTTTGCCTTTATTTGCACCTTTAGCTCTATCTAATCCATTTCTAGATAGTTCTTCTATACTCTTAGGCTCAGCACTATCACAAGTTATTATTTCTTTATGATAGCCCATGTCAATTATTTTTTTAGCTATCCCATCATTAGTGAGCCCTTTCTGTTGAAATTCATCAAACAACCACATTCTTTTATCAACCCTGTCTATCAGTGCACAAATAAAAGCAGTAGGATCATTGGTATAACCAAAATCTAATCCGAATACTGCTTCAACGTTTTTATTCAGTTTCAGGACTTCTCTGTAATCAAAAGATTCTGATTCCCAATTACTAAATATTAATTTATCCAATGTAGCAAACTCACCCAGGGCATAAATTTTATAATAGATAAGATTGGTTATTTTTTTCTTTTCTAAAGCATGGACATAAGCTTCAGGTAAAAATTTGTTGTCTTTATAAGTAGTATGCAAAACAATTGTATCTGTATGGTCATATCCCTTTTCAAACCAATCTTTGTATACCCAATTACTTTTAGATATTGGATTAAACATACAGTGTATTTGATTAAAAGGGTTTTTACTCCTTAACCTTAGATCCAGCTGGTCAAATTCATTCTTACTTATTTCTGTACATTCCTCGACTACAATATCATCTATGTTAGCAATAGACTTTATTTTTTCTTCATCATCAAGGCCTTTAAATATAAACTGGCTGCCGTTTGGAAATTTAATAGTTAATAAAGTTTCTCTTATTTCACAATGTCCATATAATTTCCAATCAGCAATAACAGATTTAAATAATGCAAATACAGAATCTCTTAATGTGCTACCAACTTTACGGATTACGAGACATTTTCTGTTAGGATACTTTAAATATTTATATATCATTTTCTGAATTACAAAATGACTTTTCCCACTACCACTCCCGCCATAAAACACATTAAACCGTGAGCTATAATTCTCGAGTTGTGGTAAATAGCTTTCGTTGAATATTGATTTACTTATTTTAATGTTTAATGGCGCCGTCACTATTTACCACCTCTTATCTTCTTTGCTGCATAGCACCTTTGTGCCTTGTATAACTAGCATGCTTCATGCAATCATTAATATTAAATGAATTATCAAGAGTAAAATCTAGTAATTCACACCCACGATCTTTATTGCATTTATTCACCTGAGGGCAAGTACAAACTACCTCACCATCTTTCCACTGCGTATATAATGTAATTTTCATATACAACACCGCCTAATTATTTAATAGATTTTCTTATATTAACAAATGCTTGTATGGCACCTTGAATATCCTTTGTCATTTTTTCAATGTGTTCAGGAGTGCTCATTTCGTCAAGAGTTTCTTTGAATGCTTGTTTGAGTTCTGGATTCTTAGCAAATATCTTTCTTAAGTTTTCTTTGGATTGCTTTAATTGTTCTTCTCTTGTTACATCCATTATCCTCACCCCCAACCTGAAAAATATTATATAGGACCGGTTTTCCTTTTAAAATAAAAAAAATAGATTTTAACCAATACGGGCATGCCACATTTTTAATTAGAAGGGTACCCCCTCATTACGGCATCATAAATATGAACAAACTATTAATGTCGTTAAATAATAATTTCACGACATTAATTAAACTCTATATCTAGCCTATAGCCTTATTGTTGATTTAAAGTATACAATAAGGGCTACTAATCACGACGTTATTAGGTCTAATTGAGAATATACAGTGGTTTATACAGTAATTTCTCGTTTTACATGCATATATATTACTAATCATCTTCCAATGATATACTGATGTTGTTATTGGTTGTAACAATCTCCTGTCTGTCTGCCCAACCATAGTTCTTTAATGCAAAGATTGAGCCTATTGGTGACTTCTTAGAGCCTGGGTCAAGTAGTTGTTCTTCCGCATAGTTCTCACATCTTAGCTTTGCTCTTTTAATCGTGTCTACATAGCTAGCTTTAGCCTCATCATCTAACCTCTTTAACCAATCAAGTTCTATACACTGTTCATAATGAATCAACGTTTGCCTTGTAGTATCTAAGCATAGACACAACCCAGTAATTGTATAAGGTTTATGTTTAGTATCACACATATGAAAGTACTCATCAACTGCTAACTGTAAATCTTCATGACTTGGAAACTTCAATGGCTTGTTATTAACATTATTATCTGACACACTAACACCTCCTATCTATTGACACGTAAAAATAAGAGCTAACCACATGGTTAGCTCTCTTCTCTAATTCTTAATAATACTATTATACTACTTTCAATGTGATATTAGGTGATATACTTTTCAAGAATTTATCATGTTTTGACCTGACCGTAATAGTCGCATAGCCCATATTCGCTCCAATTTCTTGCCAGGTTATCCCATTAACATATCTGTACATAAGTATTTGCCTTAAATCACTATTGTCTAAACCATAGATATACTCTGTTAGTATGTCTTTTTCTTCCACTAGTTCGCTCATTTTACGCTTTAACCTATTTCTTATCCTCTGGACTTTATGCTCATAACTTTTAATATCATATCCCTCTATTTTGATATTATGCTGTGTATAGGGAAAACTTATACTTGACCCAGTTACAGAGTCTATTGCGTACTCTGGCTCAATATTTTCTAATTCTCGTTTAATCTGTTCGATTTCAGCTATAATTTTTGGTAACTTTGATAACTCCTCTTTTGTCAACTAATCACCCTACTTTATATTTTTTATTCTTGCTTTAACGGCTTCAAGTAATGTGTTTTGATTTATCTCCTTATTACCTAGTGCTCTCATAACATCTTCATCCACAGTATTTTTGGTTATAATATGATGAACTATAACTGATTCCTTTTGTCCTTGTCTGTGTAATCTTGCATTAGCTTGTTGATATAACTCTAAACTCCAAGTAAGTCCAAACCATATTATGATATTGCCACCATATTGAAGATTTAGTCCATGACCTGCAGATGCTGGATGAACTAAAAGTATTGGTATTTCTCCATTATTCCATTTCTTAATATCACCTGAATCTCCAAGTCCAATAGCTTTTAATTTCTTAGCTTTTAAATATCTGACTATTCTATCAAAATCATGTTTAAAGCTATAAAATATTAAAACTGGTTTTCCATTGGCAGCTTCTATAAGATCTAATAATACCTTTAATTTTTCTTCATGAATCTCTACTACCGACTTATCCTCTGAATAAATTGCTCCATTAGACATTTGCAATAATTTATTTGTAAGCACTGCTGCATTAGCTGCTGTTATATCATTTTTATCAAGCTCTATAACTAAATCCTTTTCTAACTGTTTATAGACACTCTTTATTTTGTCAGGTAAATTGACACTAACCTTATTGTCAATTCTTTCGGGTATATCTAAATAATCTTTTGACATCATAGAGATGCATATATCACCTATCTTATTATGAATTGCATCTTCAGAACCATCTTTTAATTTCCAGTCATATACTATATAACCATTCATTCTTCCCGGCTTAAAATATTGTTGCTTAAATCCTGTTATAGTCTTACCTAACCTTGCACCACCATCAAGTAAATATAATTGTGGCCATAAATCTATTAAACTGTTAGGTGCTGGTGTTCCTGTAAGTCCTACTATTCTTTTAAAATAAGGTCTTACTTTTTTTAAGGACCTAAACCTAATTGCCTTTGCAGATTTAAAAGAACTGAGTTCATCTATAACTGCCATGTCAAAAGGCCACTTATCAAAATATTCTTTAACCATCCATTCTACATTTTCTCTATTAGTCACATATATATCCGCTGGCCTGTTCATTGCTCTTATTCTTTCTTTGGGAGATCCTAAAACTTTAGATATTCTTAAATGACTCAGATGATCCCATTTTTCTATTTCAGTACTCCATGTATCTTCCGCTACTCTTAAAGGTGCAATAACCAAAACTTTTTCTATATCTCCTAAAAATAATAAATCACTTATCGCCGTTAATGTTGTTACAGTTTTTCCAAGTCCCATATCTAGCCTCAAAGAAATAAACCTGCAGCTGAATTATCTAATATATGATTTATTGCATATTGTTGATATTCATGTGGTTTAAATTTCATATTATCACCCTCTCTCTAATATACAAATTTTGCATACTCAATCCAAGAATAGATTTTCTGCAATCTTTCTTCGCTGAAATATTTTTGTTTTCTAAACCATTCGTCAATATCATTATCATTTTTAGATAAATTTGCATAACCTATTGAAGGACATATATTCCATATATAACTTGTACCACCTTTTGATATTGCTGTTACATGTTCAACGTGGGTATTATCAACTTCCAAAAGCTCACCCGTATAGGCGCATCTGTTGTCAAAATACAGTAAGCACTCTTCCCATTGCTCTGGTGTATATGAACCACCATTAAGAAAATCCAATGCTTTGCGTGTGTGTTTTTTCGCCCTATCTAATTGTCTGCCATGTGGTGTCTTAATATAAGCTCTATTATAAATCACATGTCTTTTATTAATTTCAACTTTATTCTTTTCATAGTGCTTTGGTCCATAAATGCTCATATATTCTACTGCTTTATCTTTATTTACTTTTCTGTTTCTATATTTTTTAAGATAAGCATTCATAGCTTTTTCATTATCTTTTTTATATTGTTTATTATATAGGCTTCTACATTTTTTACATTCATTCCTGAATCCATCTTTACTACTTTTTCTTTTTGAAAAATATTCTAAGGTTACTGGTAATTTTTCACCACATTTTATACAAACTTTCATATCAAGAAAAAGACCTGCAGCTTCATGTTCTATAATATGGGTCATGGCATATTGCTGATATTCATGAGGTACAAATTTCATTATCTTTCACCTCCTTTATAAGTTCCATTATCAATTCAATCGAATCTATACGCCTAACATCAAATCCTAAAGTTCTTAATTCTTTTGCCCTGAATTCTTGAAGTGGTTTTAATTTTTTGCCGGGTGCTTTTAGTTCTACAAATATAATCTTTCCTTGTGGTAAAAGGACAATCCTGTCTGGCTCTCCTGATGATCCTGGGCTAACAAACTTTTTTGCTTTTCCACCTATTTTCTCTATTTCTTTTATAAGTCTATTCTCAATTCTAGTTTCTCTCATTTCATCACCATCCATTTTTTAGGTGTGACAGTGTGAACAGGTTTTCCTTACGCACACGTATTCGTGCGTTTAGGCACAGGTGCTCTCGCGTGTATATGCCTAAATTAATAAATACTACTATATAAGTAATACCTGTTCACGTTGTTCACACTAACCCCTAAACCTTTGGTACTACTAACTTTATAGTGTGAACAAGTGTGTGAACAACCCTAAATTTCTTGTTCACACTGTTCACATTAGTAAAAATTGTAAAATCAAGCATGTTCACACCTAAAATCATACCTGTTCACGCAAAAATGCTCTTTGTGTACCATAAATTTTACCAAATCTTAATCTACCATCATAACTTTTCCAACCACCAAGGCACTTAAGAATATCGTTAATTTCTCTTGAAGTCATGTAGGAAAGTTGCTTAGGATC
>Ga0209123_1001575_pt1 | contig 22045 bp, 19 predicted proteins | sample BarGraIncu00431A_FD_184500 | JGI IMG/M metagenome (GOLD analysis project Ga0209123, IMG submission 184500) | Arctic peat soil microbial communities from Barrow, Alaska, USA - Barrow Graham LP Incubations 004-31A (SPAdes) (version 2) | ecosystem: Environmental > Terrestrial > Soil > Wetlands >... | reverse complement strand
TTTTCGGGGCGAATCCCAAAGAGTCCGGTGAAATTATTCTGGACGGCAAGACCCTGCACATCAGGAACCCGGAAGACTCAATCCGCGCCGGAATTGTATGTGCACCGGAAGACCGTAAAAAGGAAGGGGTATGTGTTAAGCTCAGTATCCGTGAAAACATCGGACTGCCCAACCTTGATTCACTCTGCAATGTTTTCGGTGTTGTCAACCGCAAAAAAGAAGTGAAAATGGCACAGAAAGTCATTGAGGACCTGAAAATTAAGATGCCGACGATGGAAGTCAATGTCGGCAGCCTGTCCGGCGGAAACCAGCAAAAGGTAGTCGTCGGCAAATGGATGGCACGGGACTCGAGGGTAGTGATTTTTGATGAACCTACGCGCGGCATCGATGTCGCTGCGAAAGTTGAAATCTATAATATCATGAACGAACTTAAAAACAGGGGCATCGGCGTTATATTTGTCTCCTCGGAAATGCCTGAGGTATTGGGCATAAGTGATCGTATCCTGGTCATGTGCGACGGCAAAATTACAGGCGAACTTATGATAGAAGAGGCGACACAGGACAAGATCATGGAATATGCCACGCATTTTGACAAGAAAATCGGTTAATCATTTGAATATATAACCAGTAATATTTCAGGGAGGCTTATGAGATGGAGCAAACTAAAAGACCGAACATTATCAGGAAGATATTCTCGATCAGAGGGATGGGACAGGTTCTCTCCGTAACAAGCGCATTGATTCTGATGTGCATTGTATTCAGTATCTTAAACCCGAACTTCTTTTCCGGCAAAAATATCAGCAACCTTTTGCGGCAGGTCGTTCCCATACTGATTATCGGAATCGGGCAGTCATACGTCCTGATTACAGGCAATATTGACCTGTCCATCGGATCTGTCGTCGGAATGAGCTGTATGATCTCTGCCACTCTGATGACACGCGGCGTGAATCCCTGGGTCGCAGCAGGAATTACAATCATCTGCTGTATAGGTATGGGACTGGTAAGCGGACTGCTGGTGTCAAAGGCAAAGCTTCCTCCCTTTATAGCAACACTCGGAACAATGATCGTAGCAAGGGGAATCGCCCAGATTGCAAATAACAACTATAATACCGACGCCATCGGCGACGCCGCAAAGGGCTTCCGCAGCTTCTTCTACTATGGTTCGACACTGGGTCTTTTCAACACTGTCTGGATCGGGATTGTCATCTTTCTGATATTCAACTTCATATTGTCCAGGACACGCACCGGCCGTCATATTTATGCCATCGGCAGCAACGTTGAGGCATCCAAGCTTTCCGGTGTCAACGTCATTGCAACAACGACAAAAGTCTATGTGATAAGTGCTATCTGCGCAGGTATTGTCGGTCTGATCACAACGGCAACCGGCGGACTGGGTACGATGGATGCAGGAAACGGATATGAACTCAACGCAGTAGCTGCTTCAGTTATCGGAGGTGTAAGTACACTTGGAGGACAGGGAATCCTGCTTGGAACCGTCGTCGGCGCCTTCATCTGGGGCGTTCTCAATAACGGACTTCAGTTCGCTGGTGCTCCGGTCGCCATCCGCAACATTGTCATCGGCGTTGTCGTAGTTGTGTCGGTTCTAATCGACATCATCGCACGAACCGGAAAAACGTCCAAAAAGAACGCGTAAAATCGGATTTTAAGCAAGGGCTTTTAATCATAGGAGACCAAAAAACAAATCAAGGAGGATCAAGAATGAAACGGAAATTACTCTCTATTTTTCTCTGCCTGGGACTGTCCTTAACACTCTTTACAGCCTGCAGCGGAACAGCAAAAGCAACGACAACCACAGCAAAGACAGACACAACCACAGTAGCGACGACAAAAGCAACTGATACTGCGGCGACAACCAAAGCCGCCGGTAAATACCTCGTGTACCTTATCACGATGGATCAGATGGACCAGCATTGGGCATCTGTAGACAAGGGTGCCAAAACAGCAGCTGCCGAACTGGGACTCGACTATAAGTGGACCGCTCCGACAAGCGGCAAAGATGATGCAGCCCAGATCGAGTGCATCAACAATGCAGTAGCAGACGGCGCAGCTTTAATCCTTCTGGCATCCAACGGCCCGACAACACAGGTAGCTACTTTGGAAGCAGCATCTGCAGCCGGCGTCAAGATTATTTATGTTGATTCACCCGCAGATTTCCCGGCTATCCAGACCCTTGCCACGGATAACACAGCTGCAGGAAAAACTGCCGGCGAACAGATGATTACCGCTCTCACAGCGCAGAGTGTAACATCAGGCAAAATCGGTATTGTCAACGTAAACAGTGCAACAACTTCAACCGTTCAGCGCGAAGCCGGATTCAGATCCGCCTTTGAAGGAACGAAATTCGAAATCCTTGAGACACAGTACGGCGAAGGCCAGGTCGACAAATCCCAGCAGATCGCAACCAACTATGTTACAGAAGGCTGCGTAGGCATCTTCGGTGCCAATGAAGGATCCACGGTCGGCGTCGGCAATGCAATCAAAGAGTCCGGCGACAAGATCATCGGCGTTGGCTTCGACAAGTCAGATGCAGTCCTCGAGCTCGTAAAGAGCGGCGCTCTGCTCTGCACAATGGCACAAAACCCATACGACATGGGATATAAAGGAATGCAGACCGCATTTGCTGCCCTTAACGGCAAAGATACGGGCGCTAAGACAATTGATACAGGTGTAACTGTCATCAACAAGGACAATGTAAACGGCTGAACCTCTTCGTAATTCCTCTTTTTCATAGGAAAGGGCCGCTTTGAAGACTGCTGCAAAACAGTATCAAAGCGGCTCTTTTGTTTATATCAGAAAACAGTAAGACAGGGGCCCTTTTGTTTACATCGTTTTTTCCATGATTATACGGTGGATTCCTTTCCCGTATTCATCAGGCCGTCGCCCGGTAATTACAAAACCGAGCTTTCTCACATATACTGCTATTCCTGAGGCATTCTCCGGATCAACGGTCAGTTCAAAAGTCTTCATGCCTTCGCCTGCCAGGATATCCATGCTGGTTCTCAGCAGTTCGGTTCCGTAACCCTTCCCGCGCAGTCCGTCTGCTATCGAAAGGCCAATGATATAGGATTTTGAAGGGTCGTCCCAGTCCTTCATGTATTGAACACATCCAAGGACCTGGCCGCTTTCTTCTATGCAGAAGACTCTGCCATGGCGGATCAGAGGCATAAGGTCCCATTCATCCAACCCGCCCTCGCCGAATGCTGCTGCTTCAATCCGGATAATCTGACGGATTATCCCCGCTTGCCAGGGAGAAACTCTGGTTATCATAACGTACCCTTCTTATATACTTTCTTGACGTATTTTGAGTTGCATAAAAACAGAAGTCCCTGATAATTCAGATTGAAAGAAATCTGGGATCCGACTTTAATATTCTCGGCAGCGTCTGTGACGTCAACAAGAAGATGATCGCTGCTTGCTCCCAGGACATGCATGTTGCTGTCCAAAGGGATAAGTCCGTCAACGTTCACGTCCTGCCGGCCTAAGGATACAATCGCGCGTTTCCGCAGTCCGTTATCTTCGAAGACCGGTATATTACCGAAAGCATCATGCCCCAGTTCGCCGATAGGGACGGAGGGCTTGGTTTTGACCTCAATTACTTCCGCTCTCAGCCGGAATGCATCCTGATGAAGCCAGGGGATTACATTGTCATGGGTTGTATCCGTGCCGAGCAGAATCCCTTCGCCGATCCGCAGCTGGTTAATACCCGCCGGCATTTCGCCGCTGTCAATCAACTTGAGCGAGGAAGTTCCCCCTCCGGAGACAATCTCGAGCTCTATCCCAACTATTTTTTCTATTTCCTTAGTAATATCCAGCAGCATATTCAGATTTTGCAGGGTCGGCAGAATCCCGCCGTAGCAGCCCATATTTGTTCCCACTCCCTGCAGGTTGATTCCTTTGAGTGTGGAAATTCTTCGGGCCATTTCGAATGCGTCCCCGGGAAGGACCCCTTCCCGCAGATCGCCCACGTCAACCATCAGGATAATATTATGTTTTTTACCCATTGCAATAGCTGCAGCAGAAAGATCCCTGATTACCGAATACTCGGAATTTACACTGCAGTCAGTGACAGAGATGACTTTCTTAACTGCGCTTAAACGGGGAATCCGAAGAAGCGTCATATTCTGGGTAAATCCTTTTTTGCGGAGGGAAATGATATTTTCGAGCCGCGAATCCGCCAAATCCATAATACCGCCCTGTATCATTGCCTTAACAATTCTTGGTTTAGCTGAAAAACCCTTCGTGACGCCAAGTACCTCTATACCCAGCGGCCTGCACTTTTCGACAATCAGCCTCGAGTTTTCCCTGATTATATTCAGATCTATTTCAAGATAAGTTCCCGTTTTCAAAGTTACAGTCTCCTCTTCATAAATGCGTACTGCTGATTTTGGAAATTGTGTCTTCAGGATAACGGTCAGCTGTTCTCTTTATACAGTACTATAAATATAATTATACCATTTGAATGAATAGTACAGGGTAAGGGCATTCCATCGCCCGCGGTCCGTGATTACCGGATGTCAAACGAATCAATGGAATCAGGCCCCCGGAGAACCGTTCTTTCTATACGGAGGATACCGTCCTGATAGACCATTGTTCTCCACCTGACCAACTGAATCATTCCTTTTGTGATTTCTATGCCTGTTATGCTTGCCGGGAAAATACAGCATCCTGTGTTGAAATAGGGCAGATCCCTGGCCTTCGGGTACTTGTGCCTGTGTGTGTGGCCGCAGATGAGCATAACCCTGTGCTCACTGATCCATTTGTTAAAATTTCTTTCGATTTTGTGCCGCTTGGGGGCGTTTTTAACCGGGCTTGAAGGGTTTTGGAAGCCGAATGCATGCAGGAACCGCCAGAAATATTTCACCGAAAGCATGGATGGAAGCCATAGCTGGTCATTGGGCAGGTCACCCTGGTGGCCATGGACAGTCAGGATTTCCTGGCCGGTTCTTTTGGTCTTTAAGAGAAGTGCCTCGACAGGCTTGATCCCTTTCAGAAAATCCAGAAGCACCTCGTTGTATTCGTCATAATAACTGTCAAAATTTCTTTTGACATACTCGCTGTCCTTCAGGTAAATATTGTGGTTCCCATAAAGCATGATAAAGCGATCCTGATGGAAAAAGCTTTTGATAGCCTCGAAGATATCTATATTTGCATTTACTATGTCATTGAATTTACGGTGCTCCCACAGTTCGTCCCCGTCGCCGGCCTCCACATAGACAAATCCGTTTTTGAAGTAGTATTCAAGGGCGTAGAGGAATATATTCTTGTTTCTGGCAAATTCATCGGAAAGGCTTCCGTCACCCCTGTGGCAGTCGCTGAAGAAAACATAATTGGAATTCTCGTCAATATACTCAACCCTGGCGTTTTTATATGCCTGTGATAATCGTTTGCCTGTCTGCATATTCATTACCTCAAAAACTGCAATTTTACTCTATTATACTTCCGTCAGGAATCATTTTGACGGGAATAGCATATGATATAATTAAAAAAAGCTTATAACAAGGCTTTAATGGATCGGATTTGCATGCACAAAGCGGAATCAGGGCAAAACAGACAGCAGGGAAAATGCTATGGTGGACATCAGCACATCCGTCTTACTTATTTTGGTAATTGCTTTTTGCCTCCTGTTTGCGCTGACTAACGGCCTCCATGATGCGAGTTCCGTGGTGGCAACATTCATCTGCAGCGGGGCGGCATCCCCCAGGCAGGCGATATTACTCGCTTCTGCTTTTGGGATGGTCGGTGCCGTTTTCGGTGGAAATGCCGTAGCGGATACAATTTCCAACGTGATTGACTTACCTCCGGATATATCACTGCTGCCGATACTTCTTTCTGCGATTCTTGGTGCCGTCATATGGAACCTGCTGACCTGGAAACTGGGGCTGCCGTCCAGCTCGACGCATGCCCTGGTCGGCGGAATTATCGGAGCCGTCCTTGTATCTTCCGGATACCGGCACGTTCTGTGGGGCTGGAATGAACTCATTTTTGGCAGTCATAAACTGACAGGCATAACACTGGTCACGGCCGCACTGATTTTTTCTCCTCTCCTGGGGTTTGTATTTGCTTTCATTCTGGGAAAAATCACAAAAATACTTCTCCGGAATGCAAAATACGGACTGAACAAAGGACTGAACCGGCTTCAATGGGCTATCGCGGGTTTTCTTTCCTATAGCCACGGTGCAAATGACACCCAGAAGATCATAGGGATTCTTACACTCGCCCTGGCTGCCGGCGGATCATCAACTGTGCAAACCGCGCCGCTGTGGGTCCGTATATCGGGAGGGCTGGTCATGTTTATCGGAACGCTGCTCGGCGGCTGGAGCATAATGAAAACAATCGGCCGCGGAATATACGAAGTCCGCTCCATTCATAGTGTCAATTCACAATTAGCCTCACTTGGATCCATCCTTTTCGCGACGGCTGTCGGTGCACCTGTATCGACTACACATGTAGTCGTAGGAAGTGTCATGGGCGTGGGTGCCGCCGACGAGTACAAGATCGTTCACTGGAGAATTGTTAAAGAGATTATCAAGTCCTGGTTTATTACCATTCCGGCAGCGGCAGCCGTGTCTGCCGTTATCTACGCAGCGTTCCACTTCGTTTTCAGGGCGGTATAAGGGAGAAAACATATGGCAAAACAAAAGTTTATTGACCGGCTTTTTCCAGTGAAATTCAATTTCTATAAAATGCTCGCGAATCAGGCCGAAATGAACCTGTCCGGGATCGACGCACTCCACAAGTGGCTCTCAGGGGCGTCGGAGGAGGAAGATTCAGTATTGTTACAGGATGTTGATAAGGCAGATGCCATCAGGATGGACCTTGAGAAAAATCTGATCCAGGCCTTCTCAACGCCTTTCGACCGCGGGGATATTTATTCGATTTCTGTCGGAATGGATAAAGTAATTGAATATGCCAAGTCGACTTTACTTTCGATGAAGGCCTATGACGTGCCGGCCAATCATATCATTATCAGCATGGTTGACAACCTGAAAAGGGGAGCGGGTATTTTTGCTGAGGCAATTGAATTTCTGGAAAATAATCCCTTGAAAGCACAGATGAATATTGCCGGTATCCGGGAAACCCACAGGAATATTGAGCAGTTATACAGGGATGGGATGTCCGCGGAGTTTAAAAGCGGGGATCCGATGGATGCATGTAAACACAGGGAGGTCTACCACCATATCAAGGATGCTTCAACAAATCTCGAAGAGGCAGTGGACATCCTGCATAGGATTGTTGTCAGGGTTACCTGAGCAGATAATGTATCAATCCTGCCTGAAAACAGCCGCCGAGTCCGGAAAATGACAGCTAAATGGCAGGAAGTAATACATTTTGATGAATCCATCTTTCTCTGATATGATATAATTTTTCTTGAATCAGGGAAACCCAGTATTTGCCTGCGTCTCCGGAGGAATCCGGCAGCACAGGGAAATCTATTAATTTATCAGAAAAGCAGGGAGAATGAATCAAATGAGCAGAGTGTATAATTTTTCAGCAGGACCGTCCATGCTGCCACTAAAAGTACTGGAAACTGCTGCGGCAGAAATGACTGAATATAAGGACAGCGGAATGTCCGTCATGGAGATGAGTCATCGATCTCCGTCATATGAAGAAATCATCGCGCAGGCGCAGACACTTTTGAGAGAGGTAATGAATATCCCTGATAATTATAAGGTGCTCTTTATGCAGGGCGGAGCCACCACACAATTCTCCGCTGTACCGCTTAACCTGATGACAAAATCAGGAAAAGCGGATTATGTTATAAGCGGTATGTTTTCTAAAAAAGCATACGAGGAAGCCAAACGTTATGGGGATGTGACTGTGCTGGCAACAAGTGCCGACAAGAATTTCACATATATACCCGAATTTGCCGTATCCGATATTCGTCCTGACGCCGACTATGTCCACATCTGTTATAACAACACGATATTCGGTTCGAGATTCCCCGGAATCCCGGATACCGGTGATGTGCCGCTTGTGGCTGACCTTTCCTCCTGTATCCTGTCAGAACCGATCGATGTATCACGGTTTGCCCTTATCTATGCCGGCGCGCAGAAGAACATGGGACCTGCCGGTTTAACGGTTGTCATCGTCAGGGAAGACATGATTGGCAGAGAACGCGATATCACTCCGGTCATGCTCAGTTACAGGACCGCTGCTGAGAATGACAGTATGTACAATACTCCTCCGTGCTATGCAATATATATGGCGAAATTAGTCCTTGACTGGGTTCGTGACGATATAGGCGGATTGGAAGAAATGGCCGTAATCAACCGTCGAAAAGCGAAGAAACTATATGACTATATTGACTCATCATCCCTCTTTTCTGCACCTGTACAAGTGGGTTCGCGCTCTATGATGAACGTGACTTTTGTTACAGGGGACGCGGATCTGGATAAGAAATTCTGCAAAGAGGCATCGACCGCAGGGTTTGTCAATATCAAGGGGCATCGAAGTGTCGGCGGTATGAGAGCATCGATATACAACGCCATGCCTGAAGAGGGTATAGATGCGCTGATACTTTTCATGAAGGAGTTTGAGAAAAATGCACAGAATTAAAACACTCAATAAAATCGCCGCCGTCGGAACCAGGAATTTTAACAAAAATAAATACGAAGTCGGCAACACCGTCGAAGATCCGGACGCTATTCTAGTACGCTCGGCGAACATGCTGGACATGGAATTCCCCGATACCCTGAAGGCAATTGCGAGGGCCGGAGCCGGTGTGAATAATATCCCTGTTGACCAGTGTTCCCAGAAGGGGATCGTCGTTTTCAATACTCCGGGAGCCAATGCGAATGCCGTAAAGGAACTGGCTATAGCGGCGCTGCTTTTAACTTCCCGGAAAATCATCAGCGGAGTCAACTGGGCGAAAGAACTGCCTCTGGATGCGGACATTTCCAAAGAAGTCGAGAACGGCAAGAAAGCTTTTATCGGCCCGGAATTATTCGGCAAGAGCCTGGGTGTTTTCGGATTAGGGGCTATCGGAGCCATGGTCGCCAATACAGCATCAGAACTTGGCATGGTTGTTTACGGGAATGACCCATACCTTACCGTAGAAGGTGCGTGGCTCTTGAACCATAGTGTCAAACGGGCATCGGACCCCAAACTGATATATGATAATTGCGACTATATTGCGATTCATGTTCCTTCGACTCCTGAAACCAGGGGTTTCATCAACACCAAAACAATCGACCAGATGAAACACGGCGTGCGCATTATTAATCTGTCCCGCGGCGACCTTGTTAATAATGCAGATATGGCACAGGCACTTGAAAGCGGAAAAGTCGGATGCTATCTTACCGATTTCCCCTCGGCCGAGATTTTGAAGATGAAAAACGTCATTGCCATCCCCCATCTGGGTGCATCCACTCCTGAAAGCGAAGACAACTGCGCGGTGATGGCTGTCAGTGAACTCATCGATTTTCTTGAAAACGGCAACATCAAAAACAGCGTCAATTTCCCCGATGTCATAAATCCCAAAGGCGGGGATGAGAGCATATGCGTCATTCACAAAAACGTCCCGAACATGCTGGCGCAGATTTCCTCCGCACTTTCAGGGGAAGCGCTGAACATAGAAAACCTCTCCAGCCGAAGCAAAAAGGAATATGGTTATTCCGTTTTTGAAATAACCGGGAAATGCCCGGATTCTGTCGTTGATAAATTGAAGTCTGTAGACGGAATCATACGGGTAAACATAGTCAGCAACAGATAGAAACACGATACAAGTATTAGAAACGCATATCATGGATGCAGTCAGATTTTGCCGGATGTAAGGCAAAATCTGACTGCATTATTTTTTGTACTCCGGTCATAAACCTTCCGGCTTTTTCGACTTATTATTCCAATCAACAGGAAGCAATCGATTTTCCGGATACAGGTGATGGGAATTACTGCCGGACCATTGAGAAAAGGTGGAAAAAAAGCTGAAAATGACTAAGATTTTTTACAACTTCACCTCGTTTTAGGTTATGATATCGATATGGTAATTGTTCTGTTTGTATCAATGTGCTAATATCGACCATTTTTAAATATTATGAAAGATATGAGGGTTGATTCTACATGGAAAATTCAAATGACGAGAACTCTAATGACGTAATGAATGAGGACATAAATCCGGACGGGGTACAACCGAATGACGCAGGTGCAGAATCCGCGGATTCAAGCGACACCGGCTCAAGCGACACCGGCTCAAGTGACACCGGCTCAGCCGACACCGCTTTGCGTGCCGATGCGGCAGAAGAAACAAGTGTGCCTGATGCAGTGACAAGTGATACAGCAACGGCTGATGCCGGTATAGCCTCGCATCCGGGCAATACAATCATTACCGATTCCAATTCAACTGATTCAAGTTTGAGCGACTCGAATTCGAATGTATATATTTTAGGGAAAAAAGCAAAAAAACCCGCAGGTAAAGCGAAAAAAACAATCATAATCGTTGCTGCAGCCCTTATCGTCATAGTGGCTGCCGGCGGGGCAACTTATTATTATTCTTCCCATCATGCTTTGGCGGTGAAATCATTCCCGATTACTGATGCAAGCGGGCAGGTGAAGTCACTTACTACGGAGGACATGAAAAAAGAACTTGATGTAACGACGTTCTATCGGGGAATAACGATAGACGGAGTTGATATTTCCGGTAAAACAAAAGAAGAAGCTGCCGCAATGCTTGCCGGCGGGGACTCTGAAGCGGTTTCCAAAATGAATATCAGCCTTTCTGTTGAGGATAAGGAATATCCGTTGGATTTGTCGAAGGCAACGATGACTTCGGACCTTACGGCGGTCCTGGAAGATGCATATAATTATAACAGGACAAGTACAAAGACCACTGAGGCGGAAGCCATTGCCGACAGATACCAGACACTTTTACTGCTTCAGAAAACCCCGAAGAATTTTGATGCTGTCAATACAATAAATACAAATGATGTTGAGGATGCAGTGCGCAGTCTTCTGGAACCTCTCAAAAGGAAAGCGGTTGATGCCGTCGCAACGTCTTTTGATACGGTCGCGCTCGCCTTCGTGATTGATGAGTATGTTACCGGTCTGGACATAGATGTTGACGGTGCCATTAATGACGTTAAAGCTGTTATTGAAGCAAAGGAATACGACAAAACAATTTCAGTGAATGTTACTATAACCGAACCCAAGGTTACCAAGGCGTTCCTTGAATCAACATTGGGACTTGTGTCCTCCACTACTACGGTAACGACGGATAAACCGAACCGCAATGTCAACATTGACCTGATCTGCAAGGCGGAAGACGGATTAGTACTTCAGCCCGGAGAGTCCTTCAATTTCAATGATTACATCGGCAAGCGCACATCGGAAAAAGGCTACAAGGAAGCCCCGGGCATTTATGGCGGGACTACTCGTTTGGAGCTTGGCGGCGGAATCTGCCAGACAACCGGTACACTATTCCACAGTGTTATGATGGCTGACCTGCAGGTTGACGAGCGTCATCCTCATTCATGGCCGAGTACGTATGTGGATGAAGGCACGGACGCTACCGTAACTTGGGGCGGATCCAATTTCCAGTTCACAAATAACACGGAATACCCGATTGCCATCCATGCCTATTATAAAAATCTTCACGTAACCATGGAGATTTACGGACGTCCGGTCGCTGACGGGATGACCATTAAAATCGAAGGAAAAGTGACAGGAAGATCGGGTCCCGGAGCGACACAATATGTTGCTAATCCAAATGCAGCTGCCGGAACAAAGAAAACAGAGCGTGACTCACATGATTATATCAGTGCCGACTGCTATATGGTCTACTATAAAGACGGCAAAGAAGTGAAGCGCGAACTCGTGTATCATAGTATTTACAGCGGCATTCCGGCAATAGTCAGTGTAGGCGTACGCGCTGCTGACGGAACAATCTGTGCAATGGATCCCGCCACCGGTGCCGTGAATGTACCGGCTGCTCCAACCGCTCCTCCGGCAGTGACAGCAGCACCAACAGCAGAAACGACAGCAGAAACGACAGCAGCACCGACTGCATAAGGCGGGACAGAATCTGCCGCTACCCGATTTGATATATTTTCCAGTCCTCTGTGCGGGCCCCACGGTGCCGCACGGAGGACTTTTTTGGACCTGCCGTCAAGGCTTATCGTGAATTCATCGGGCGGGAAAGGACTTTGATACTGTATAATGGCTCTGAATTGATTGTAATTGCTGACACGGGAGGAATAGGAATGATTATTACACCGGAAGATTTTTTGCTGTCCTGTGAATGCGGGCGTGAACACAAAGTATCGATCAAAAGAATTGTTATCGAAAGGAATTGCCTGCCCGCTTTACCTGCGCACCTGGCAGAGCTTGGCATTTCGGGAAAAATATGCGGGGTCTATGATTCGAACACATATGCTGCGGCAGGAAAGCTCCGGCCCCAAACAGACTATGATATTGTCCTGCCTTCCATAAATCTGCACGCGGATGAACGGGCAGTTAAGCAGCTGACAGACAGTATGCCGCCGGATGTGAAAGTGCTCGTTGCTGTCGGAGGCGGCACCATCCATGATATCACGAGGTACAGCGCAGCCCAAAAGGGGATATGTTTTGTAAGCGCACCCACGGCAGCAAGTGTCGACGGGTTTGCATCGAGTGTCGCGGCCATGACGTGGAAAGGGTTTAAAGTTACGATGCCTGCGGCAGCGCCGGTACTGATCCTGGCAGACATTTCGATTATCTCACAGGCCCCGGCTTATCTTTCCGTAAGCGGCGTCGGGGATATCCTCGGCAAGTACATCTGCCTTGCCGACTGGAAAATTGCCGGTATTCTGACCGGCGAATATTATTGTGACGGAATTGCCAGACTCATGGAAAAAGCCGTAAACGAAGTCAGGGATTGCTGTGAAGGACTCAAACGAGGCGATTCGGAAGCTTTTGTGAAATTGACTTACGGGCTGATCCTCTCAGGGATTGCCATGCAGCTGAGCGGAAATTCGCGTCCGGCATCCGGTGCGGAACACCACATTTCGCATTTTATTGAAATGGGGATCGTCGGCAGCAGTGATGCCCTTCACGGCGAGAAAGTGGGGGTCGGCACACTTATTTGCGCCAAACGCTATCATGAACTTGGCGCAAAGCAGGCGGTCAAAGCAAAACGTCCTTCGCATTTCCCTTTGACAGGCGAGTACCTGCAGCCGGTTTACGGGTCTATGACAAAAGGCGTGCTTGATGAAAACAGGCACGATGTACTGGCGGACGTTGATCCGACCGTCCTGGAAGAAAAATGGCCCGAAATTGCCGGGATCATCTCGAAAATACCCGCATATGAACAACTGCTTGAAATCCTGCAGTCGATATCTGCCAGGACAACACTTGCAGATATCGGAATAAGCGAAACAAAGTATGAGACGATTCTTGAATATTCCCCGTACATGAGAGCAAGGCTTACACTTTTGCGTGTAAGTAAAATGCTCGAATGATTTGATCCGCCATTTGCTGCTTGCTGCCTGCTGTTTTTTAAAACCTGCGGGGATGAAGGCGGGTCAGTTTGTAAGCGGTGCCAATGAAAGTGCCCCGACAATAAAAGATGCAATTGCCTTGTTTACATCAACATTGTTGGCGGCATCATATGGATCCTTTTCAAAGGCTATAATGATATAGTAATCCTGAAAGAGGACGTGGACCTGGCTTGTACCGGTAAAATAAAAGGCATCTTCACCCAATCCCGGAATGCTGGAAATTTCATCGGCACTGAATTCTTTCTCGTTGTCGAAATTCCATTTTGCATCCTGCCCTACCTTTAAGCTGTCGGCCGGAATCAGGCCGTTTTGTGTGATCTGCAGGAGGGCGTGGATGGTGGTGGTCGAAGTGCTTCCCTCACTTGGGATGTCATAGACATATCTCTCGGAGATATAACCCAGATCTGTACTTGTAAAAAGGGATCCTTCTTCGAGGTTTACCGTGTAGCCGACCATGGATGATGCCTCTTCGGCCGTAAGCAGTTCGTCGGGCCGGTAAATACGCGGTGCTGTTCCGGTTTTGCCGGAAGGTGCGGACTGTGACGAAGACGCAGCTGTTTTTTCCGTACTGCCGGTCTTGGTTTGTTCGGAAGCAGCTGTTTTTTCTGAAGCAGTGTCCCCGGAAGTGACGGTCTTTGCGGCGGAGTCCGTCAGATCACTGCCTTTTGTCTGAGGGAGACTGCATGAAGTCAACGCGGCAATTGAAACGGCGAGAATCAGGATAATCAATTTTTTCATAAACCATCCTCCAACTTGCATGATCACAATAATCCGGTGCATTTTGTATGTCAGGCTGACAGGAAATACCCTCATTCAATATTATATCACCGGGTTATTTAAGGATATCGCTAAATGCATCCGGCCGCAGTTTTACTCGCAGTATGAACCCGCAGACGAGTATAATATGGAGTGAAAACACACCGCTTACGCGTAAATTCATTTGGCAGCACCCGCTGCACGGAGGAAATAAGATGGAAGATTTACAGTCAGTTATTAAATCGCGTCGAAGCATACGCAAATTTCTGCCCGATACCATTTCAGATGACGATATCCGTGAAATTGTGGACGCGGGAATGAATGCACCGAGCGGATGCAACAGCCAGTGCTGGCAGTTTGTTGCGGTGAAAGATAAATCGCTGCTGGGCAAAATTGCAGAAGGCGCAGAAAAGGGTATCAGGGAATTTTATAATGATGCAAATTATGAACCGGCTTATATGGAAGCAAGAAGTAAGAAGGCGACTTTTTTCGCAAATGCGCCTCTTGTGCTGTTTGTGTTTATGACAAAGCTTCATTATTATGATGAGCAGGCTACAAAATACTATGAAACGCTCGGTTACTCACATGAAACAATGATGTCTGCCTTAGGGTCACCTGACATTCTTTCGATTGGTGCCTCGATTCAAAATATGCTTCTTACCATCCACCAAAAGGGACTCGGGGCGTGCTGGATGAACGATCCGATTGCCGCGCAGGCAAATATCTGCAGTGTGCTGGATGTACCGGGGACCTGGCGGCTGATCAGTGTGATTCCCATCGGAAAACCCGCCTATCATCCGCGGGACAAACAGTTAAAGGCGATGGAAGAAGTGCTGATCATACGATAAAAGGGGAAAATGATACCGCCCATGTCTTTGCACCGGATTTCACAGGAGGAAAAATCAGTATGGATTTCAGCAAGATCATGCGTTTCAATTTGTCGGATACGGTACCCAGTGACTTTCAGAGTTCTGAGGTATTTGAAAATGTTAAGGAATTTTTGGCGATACAGCAGCTGTACAATTCGGCAATTAAGGAAATAAAAACAAAGCTCGAGATACTCGATGATGAATTCCAGGTGAAATATGATCACAATCCGATTCATCATATGGAGTACCGGCTTAAATCGCCCCAGAGCATAGCTGAAAAGCTGGAGAAGAAGAAATTTCCGGTAAATACGGCTTCCATAAGGTCGAATCTGACAGATGTTGCAGGAGTCCGCGTTATCTGCAACTACATAGATGATATCAACCGCATTGCAAATCTTTTAATACATCAGGATGACATTACGCTTATCCGGAGACGCGATTATATTGAACAGCCAAAGGAGAACGGCTATCGCAGCCTTCACCTGATCGTGGAAGTCCCGGTTTTTCTGGCGGAACGAACGGAGAGGGTGCCGGTTGAGATCCAAATCAGAACGATTGCCATGGATTTCTGGGCCAGCCTGGAACATGAGCTCAAATATAAGGCGCAGGACAAAATATCCGAAGAACTGCGCCGGCGGCTCAAAAACAGTGCGGAGTCCATCACGCTTCTGGATGCTGAAATGCAGTCCATTTACCAGGAGATCAATTCCGCAAAATCAAAGGATAAATAGTTGCTGCTGTCACAAACATTTTTCTGTTTGCAATAAATACAGGGCCATAAGAAAGGAACTCTTTACTGAAGGAATCGTTTTTGGAATGGGCCACACCCAGAAGCCAATCCCCCAGTGCGGCCAGGGCAAATGCTGGGAGCATCCACAAAAACATCGGATACTGCCGGCTCAAAAACGCACTGAATAATGCTATCAGAATAAAACAAAGACTTGTTGCCAGTTTGATCCAGGGAAAGACCTTCCGGTAACTGGCCGGCTTGTATGTCCTATACATAAAAATAAACAGAAGAACGTAAAATATCAGAATTGCTGCCATTTCAAATCCCTCCTTTGTATTACGAATTCCGCCTGTGTACAGCTGGCCTAACGGCAGTTTGCCTGCGTGCAGCCTGTCATAAAAGCTGCTGATACATTAAAAAAGAACAGGATCAATACATTATACTGAAAAAAGAGTTGTAGAATGTAATTATCATCGACATTAATATTTCTTTCTGGCTCACTTACCCCTGAAAATCGACCACTTAGCAGCCGGCATATAGGCAAATATATTTTTGGATTTATAATAAAAATGCAATGAAGCTGCGAGGTGCGTTAATGCGTGTGAGAATTGAATTGGTAGGCGATGATGAACCAGTCGAAGCGGTCATCTACTGCAGGAAAGTCACTCCGGAAATAGAAGAGCTTGCCCGGCAGTTCGGCCAGGGTAAAAGCACCGGTTTACAGCCGGCCTTCTACAAAGGAGAGGAACAATACTACCTTACCCTGTCGGAGATTCTGTTCTTCGAAACAGATGGCGACAAGGTCTTTGCACACACCGACAAGGATTCCTACGAAACAGGGCAGCGGCTCTACGAGCTGGGTGCCGTTCTGCCGAATTACTTTGTCCGTATTTCCCGGTCGACCATTGCCAACACACTGCACATTTTTTCGATCCAAAGAGGCCTTACCCGGGTCGGCCTCGTATCGTTTCGAGGGTCGTATAAAGAGGTGTATGTGTCGAGAATGTACAATAATATTTTGAAAGAAAAAATGGAAGAGAGGCATTTGTATGAGAAAACATAGTATTTTTTGGGGAATTATCCTTCTGGGCGGCGGTGTACTGCTGCTCCTGAACGCTCTTGGTATTGGCACACAGTATGATTTGGTCCCGATGCTCGGAAGTCTTCTGCTCCTGGCCATCAGTGTTGCCAGCCTTATCCGGCTGAACTTTGTAATGGGATTTCTGCCGCTTGCTGTTATTTCCTATCTCTGGCGCGTTAAGATTGGCCTGCCGGATAAGAATATCTGGCTGGTTTTTGTCGCAGCGATGCTTCTGGGCATCGGACTCTCAAGTATTTTCTGGAAAGCTAAAAGGGCAAGGTTTGCAGATCGTCATCATCGCGGCGAAAAATGGGGAAGAGGCGACGGATGCGGGCACGCTGACTGGTCGTCATCCGGCACGGTTACTTCATCGGAAGATGGTGAGTTCGTCGATGTTGACTCCAATTTCGGGGAGCATGTCAAATATGTACGTTCCACGAATTTGAAGAAAGTTAAAATTGACGGCAATTTCTCCTCGATTAAGGTCTACTTCGATCAATGCCAGGTCAGTCCGGAAGGTGCTGTGATTAATATCGACTGCAACTTCGCAGGAGTTGTCCTCTATGCTCCGAGAACATGGAATATTGACAACCAGATGCATGTTTTTGCAGGAAGTGTCGATGGAATATCCCCGTCATCCGCAGGCAATATAGCAGTAGCACTGATTGGTGAAGTACACTTCGGTGAAGTCAAGATTGTATATTTATAAGTGCAGAATGGTGTCCCTGCATATTTAGGAGACAGAAAAATCAATAGGGATGAAATGAGCGGGTGGCAGCAAAATGCACACCCGCTTTTTCATATCAAAAAATAAGGCATATAATACATATATGATATGGAATCCGGACGACGGATTCGTATCCGGTAACACTTTTTATTGCGCCGGCATATGGCGGGGGTATAAAAATGAAAAAATCATTGCTGCTGTTGTCTTCAATCATCGGTCTTTCTTTTTTGATCGGGTGCGCTGTGCCGTCAACAGGTGAACAAACCACGGGTGAATCCTCTGCGGATGTCGTTTCGAGTGCAACACTGAGCCGTTTCCGGGAAGGTGAAATCAAAGAATATAAGGGTGCCAATCTTGATCCGGCGATCGGACCGAGGGACAATTCCATCAAGGGTGTCCAGCATGTCGATATAAGTACGTATACACTGAAAATTGACGGACTCGTCAATACCCCGGTCAATCTGACATACGATGATGTGTTGAAACTCGATCCATATGAACGGAAAATTACTTTGTACTGCGTTGAGGGATGGAATGCCACGATTTTGTGGAAGGGCGTTCTGCTCCAGGACATTATGGGGAAGGCAGGGATCCAGTCGGGAGCGAATACGGTCATTTTTCATTCCGTTGACGGCTATACGACTTCGCTGCCCCTTGAAACGATTATTTCCGGTCAGCTGATCCTCGCATATGGCGCCAACGGACTTACTCTCCCGGTTGAAATGGGGTATCCGTTTATTTTTGTTGCTGAAAACAAGCAGGGTTATAAATGGGCAAGATGGGTGTCGGAAATCGAACTTTCAGACGATCCTTCCTATCAGGGATATTGGGAAGAGCGCGGTTATCCTAACAGCGGCGAGATTGTACAATAGAAGAGTAAGACGTAGAAGCGCAAGCCGTAGAAGCGCAGCCGTGAAAACCGTCATAGGATTTGAGTCGTCACACGTCCTTGAATTTGAGTTCGTCCGGAGGTTCTTTGCCTGTCTTTTCCATATATGTTTCACGCATTTCAAGAATGGACCGCTGATATGCGGCGGTGTCACCTTTTGACTGATAGGAGTCTATCAGGATTTTCCAGGCTTCCTGGTTAAGCTTGTTGTTGTTCAGGCTCATGATGGCTTGTGCGACGGCTTCTTCAAAAAACTGCATCTGCTGATAGTAGCTGGCAATATTGCTTCGAATTTTAGAGTAGAGGGATGCGAATTTCTCCCTTTCCAAATTAGCCCAGCTGCATTTGACATCTTCCAGGTAACGGCCGCGATACAGTTCCGCGCCGGAAAGGACAAAAGCAATCGTATCACTGCTGATATGTTCGGACTGCTTTTCCGCTTCGATAAATAAATCCGTATCACAAACGGCTTTGCCAAGGTCGAGCTGATAATAGGACGCAGAATAATTCAGGGAAATACCGGTGTCAATTTTATTTAGAAATGTCCGCAGGTAGTAATTACAGGTGTTGAGGTTTGCCAGGGCTTTTTCCGGGCTTATGTCTCCCCAGAGCCTGTTTAGAATCTCGTCGCGATAGATCCCTTCCGGACGGTTGTTCAGGTAGAGTGCGAAAAGCTCGCGGACTTTTGCTGTGCGCCACTGCGAAATGGTCTCATTATCTTTGATGATCTCCAGCTTGCCGAACAGCCGGACCTTAGCCTGGCTGCCTGCATCGGCAGCCGGTGTTTCGGAAGGCGGGTCTGCCGGCAGAGTCCTGAACATCTCGTCGAGGAGGTCAATCGTCTGCTTAAAACGGCTCCGGCTGACGGGCTTCATGAGATAATCTACCGCCTGGACATCAAAAGCAGATACGGCATAGGAATTATAAGCCGTGATAAAGATAATACGGATACTTTTGCCCATTGCCTTTTTCATTCGGCTTGCTAATTCTATCCCGTTCAGTCCGGGCATGGAAATATCAAGGAACGCGACCTGCGGGTCGAGGGCCGGTGCATGTTCAATGACTTCAAACGGATCGGTGTAAGACCCGACAATCTCGTAGCCGGGATATTGGGCCAGCAGATTCTGCAGCTTGGCCAGTGCCGGTTTCTCATCATCAACTAGAATTGTCCTGATCATGTGATGCCCTGCTTTCTATATCCGTATGTAAAAATCATACTTTGATATACATGTATTTTCAACAGGCAGACCTGTAAACAAGTTTATTTTTTCAGAGGAATCCGGAAAAGTACGGTCGTTCCTTCCCCCAGCTTGCTGTCTATCGTCAAAGTGCTGTTAAAATGCATCTTCAGCCGTTTATTGACATTCTCCAGGCCGATGCCGCCGTCATGGCCATTATCGGATTGTTTGTTGAGCTCTTTGTATAAGTATTCCAGGTTTTTAGGCTCAATGCCCTGCCCGTTGTCCTGGATGACAACAAGGGCGAAGTTATTTTCCCGTGTGATGCGAAGTGTAATCTGTATGGCTTTGGCGCTGGCCAGCAGATTATGGCGTATGGAATTCTCAACAATCGGCTGTATGGTCAATACGGGAAGATAAAGGTTATCAATGGGGTCAACATACATGTCCACCTTCAGGCGGTCGCCAAACCGGGCCTTCTCAATATTGACATAAGCCTGGACCAGTTCCAGTTCACTTTCAAGGGGGACCAGCTGCTCATAATCTGTATTTTGAAAATTATTGCGCAGGTAGATGCCCAGATCATCAATGAGATGACTGGCTTCAACACCGTCCGTCAATGCAATTGCACTAATCGTATTGAATGCGTTGAACAGGAAATGCGGTTTGATCTGCGCCTGCAGAAAAGCGAGCTCACTATGAATGGCTGATGCGACCGATTGTTTCAGCATGATCAGGGTGAAGACGCGGGCCCGCAGTTCCACGCTGTCTGCGGGCTTGATAACATAATCATTCGCACCCGCCCAGAAAGCGCTGAGTACGTCTTCAAGGGATTCCCTGGCGGTCAGCATAAGGACAGGCAGTTCAAAAAGTGTGAACCGCTTGCGGATCTCCTGGCAAATCTCAATACCGGTCATACCGGGCATCATGATGTCCAAAACAGCGAGGTCATATGTGTTTTCCTGCAAGAGGGCAAGTGCGGTTTCTCCTGACTGCGCCGTATCAATGGTGAAATTCAGGTCTGCAAAAATTTTCTCAATGACGGTCAGGTTATCCGCATTATCATCAACAACTAAAAGCCGGGCATTGCCGGACAGCAGGGTGGAGAAGATGGTGGAGGACGGAGAGGATTCATGCTTCCAGACTTCCTTTTCTACTACTTTTACCTTCAAATAATCTTCGCTGCCGCAATACCGGAGGGTAAAGGTAATATTACTCCCATGATTGATCTCCGACGCTTCGACATATATCCTGCCGCCCATTTCTTCGACTAAGTGGCGGGTGATGAAAAGACCGAGGCCTGATCCGGAAGCCGTCTGCATGCCGGAGGTCAGCCTGGCTGATTTATCAAAAATCGAGTCAATTGCATCTTCCGGCATACCGATGCCTGTATCGATGACGGAGACGTAGACAAAATCACCGCGCCTCTCGCTTCTGATCCGGATGGAGCCGGAAGGGGTGTATTTTGCTGCATTGCCTACCAGGTTGACCAGAACCTGCCATAGCTTCTTCTCATCGGCATACACTGTCGCGGCATCGCTGCTGATCTGGTTGATAAACTGGACGCTGCTTTGCGTTTTGACGTAATCGTAGAGTTCAAAAACTGCCTTGACTTCAATCGTCAGGTCAAGCGGCCGTAAATCAACGTGCGATTCTTCGCTTGCCGAAATAAACGAATACATATCATTCACGATGTTGCTCATGCGGTGGGCAAGGAGTACGACAAGGTCAAGATCCTCGAAATCTTTTCGAATAGACCTGCCTTCAATTTTTTCAAGATTCCGGGTGACAGACTGGGTTATGTTAATGATACCGTGCAGCGGGGTCCTTAATTCGTGGGAAGCGATTTCAATAAAATCATCCTTAACCTTATCCGATACGATCATACGCTGGGCGAGGCGTTCATTGGCGGAATACACTCGCGAGATGCGTAGTGATACATAAATCAGCTGGAAAACAACAAATCCAAGCATCAGCAGGATCCGGAACAGATCCCGGGTACTGCTGCGCAGATGTCCCGACTGGTACAACTCGCTGATGACGAGGGCGCCTGCCCAACAGACCAGGGCCATTGTCTGGAATAGTGCCCCGTAGTTTATTTGAAGCATCCGTTGGAACAGGAAAAGAATATTGAGGGAAAAAGAAAGGAACAGATAGCCAAGGAGAGCGTACACCATATAAATCTGCCACGCCTGCGGAGTAAAGAGAAGTCCGATTGTGACGGCACCGGCCAGAAGGCACATCAGCGGAGGGAGCAGCCGGTTAGCTCTGTCGTTCATTGATTTTTCCCGGATATACAGGAAGAGAAACAGAGCCATCATGACA
>Ga0209123_1001574_pt1 | contig 22050 bp, 20 predicted proteins | sample BarGraIncu00431A_FD_184500 | JGI IMG/M metagenome (GOLD analysis project Ga0209123, IMG submission 184500) | Arctic peat soil microbial communities from Barrow, Alaska, USA - Barrow Graham LP Incubations 004-31A (SPAdes) (version 2) | ecosystem: Environmental > Terrestrial > Soil > Wetlands >... | reverse complement strand
GGTGCATTTATCCTGACATATGTGGGCGATGGCATACCCGGACAGCTCATCGATCATGTGTCCGAGGTCGGCTACGTGAGGCTGGAGAAGTACATCGCAGACGAACTCTGCGGTACGGCCTATGCCGCGTCCCTGGGTGGCGTCCATAGCTATATACCCGCGAAGCTCGCCACCTGGCTGGCGCTGGGCGACATCCTGGAGGAAGAGGACTTCAGCGTCCTCACGTTCTACCAGGGCAACACCCTCGAGCCCACTGAGGATCTGGAGGCCAACTACGGCCTCGTCGTCTCGGATTTCCTTCCCTTCGCGCTGCTCGAGCGGAGGAACAAGACAGGCGTGGCGTACATGCCCAACCCGGTGACCGAGTGCGTGAGGGTCCCGACTATCAAGGAGATCATCGATGCCCTTTCCGTCTGCGCGGTGTCCCTCAACAAGGCGCTCGAGCTGGAGGAGGGACGGCTGATCGACGACACCTACGTCAACGAGATGAGAGCGATGCTCGTGGATAAGGGTGAGCAGTTTTTCAGGAATGCCTTGAAAGGCCTCGCCGAGATGGGCGTGGACACCAGGGATCCGGTCCAGATGCTGCTGGCACTCAGGAGGCTGGGCGGACGCCGGATCGAGGAGCTTTTCCACCCGGGCGAGAAGGACCCGAGCGTCCCGAGGGGGTTCGTTCCCTTCCTGCCGACTGATCTTCTGAAGAGGCCAATGGCTGTGATGGACGTTGTCCTGGAGCAAGTGAAATCCGAGGGTCTTGCTGATGTAGGCAGGAACAAGGCGGTGGTCATGGGCTCCACTGACACCCACGAATACGGGCTATTCGTGGTGGGAGGCATTCTCAGCGCGGTGGGGGCCAAGGCGATAGACTGCGGCGTTGACCTCGACCCCGAGCAGTTGCTGGACCGTGCCCACGAAGCCGGGACCCCGTACGTGGCGGTAAGCACGCACAACGGCCAGTGCCTCGACTGGGGCATTCGGCTGGTCGAGGAGGCGAAGAAGCGCGGCCAAGAGGTCAAAGTCTTCATGGGTGGCAAGCTCAACGCGATCGTTGATGGAGCATCGGAGCCGATAGACGTTTGCGATCGCCTGGCCGGGATAGGCATTTCTCCCTGTGTCGACGTAATCGATTTCATCAGGGGGCTTTCGGAGGGACAGAAGGGAGATTGACCGCCGTCCCTTTGCGATAATCGGGCGGCGTTTCACCAAGCTGGTTTAGTAAGGGGTGAATGATTTTGAAGATACTGGTCCTCGGGGCCTGCGGGACGATGGGTTCTTCCGTGGTGCGCGACCTGGTCAAGGGTGAGGATGTCGGCCAGGTTGTTGCCGCGGACAGGTCGCTCGACCTGAACAGGCTCCACGAGTCCGTAAGGAACAGCCCGAAGTTGCTGACCGCGACAATTGACGTTGAGGACTTCGACGGCCTTGTCAAGCTTATGAAAGAAAGCGACGTGGTCGTCAATGTGGTCGGTCCATACTACAAATACGGCTTGCACACGATGAGAGCCGCTATCGAGGCGAGGACGAACTACATCGACATAATGGACGATTACGATACGACCATCGAAGCCTTTGGCCTCGACGAGGAGGCAAAGGCAGCAGGGGTGTCCATTTGCATAGGATTTGGGAGTAGCCCCGGTTTCAACAACATAATCGTCAAGTACGCCGCAGATAAGCTCGATCAGGTCGAAGAGGCGGACATTCTCTGGCTCTATACTCTAAACGATACCGGGGGCGCCGGTGTAGTGGCCCATATGTTCCATGCACTGGAGGGGGCCGTCCCACAGCACCTCAACGGGGAGCTCACGTTCGTTCCGGCCGGCACGGGGGTCGAGGAAGTCGAGTTCGTGGAGCCTTTTGGCAGGTGCCCTGTCTACTACGTTGGCCACCCTGAACCAGTGACTATCCCGAGATATATAAAGGGCATGAAGACCTGCGTCAACAAGGCCGGAATCCTGCCACTTTGGGGCAATCAGCTCTTCAAGGACCTGCTGGATTACGGCTTCGTCTCGGAGGAGCCGATAACGGTCGGCGGGCATTCCATAACGCCGGAGCAGTTCATCTCGGAGTTCATACAGAGCGCACCCTCTTTCAAGAAGCACGTCGAGGAGTGGACCACCGAGGCCGGCAAGATAATCGTGAAGGGGTACAAGGATGGGACCCCCGTCACCTATACGTACAGCTCCAGCGGACAAATGGCGCCCGGCACTGGGATTCCTGCCTCGATCTGCGCCCAGATGCTAGTGCTGGGCGAGATCACAGAAAAGGGGGTGGTCGCACCGGAGGGGTGCGTTGACCCGAAGCGTTTCTTCGCGAGGTTCGCGAAGAGAGGATTCCGGATGACGGAGATGAAGTCGGTGACCGGGGAAGTGGAGCTGTAATAGATGCGGGAGAGCATTGACGCGATCTTCAACCCGGCATCGGTCGCCGTGATCGGTGCTTCGCGGGACCCGGAGAAATGGGGCAACCTGATGGCGAGGTCCCTGGTTGAGAGCGACTACCAGGGCGAACTGTACCTGGTGAACCCTAAGGGTGAAGAGGTCCTCGGGCGAAAGACCTACGCGAGCGTCCTGGCAATAGAAGGTCCGGTCGACCTGGCAATAATCGGAATCCCTCCCAGCAAGGTACCCGACGCCGTAAGGGACTGCGTTGAAAAGGAAGTCAAAGGCGTCATAATCGTAACCGCACATTTCGGGGAATACTCCCAGGAAGGTAAGCAGGCGGAACGCGAACTCGTGCGGATCGCGCGCATTGGAGGGACAAGGATAGTCGGGCCGAACTGCATCGGCGTATACAACTCGGCCATCAACTTGAACACGACATTCTCACCCCTGCCTCCGGGCCCGTTCGCTTTCCTGACACAGAGCGGCAATCTTGGACTCGAGATAAGCCACTTCGCCGGCAAGCGTGGACTCGGCTTCAGCAAGTTCGCCAGCATTGGTAACCAGATCGACCTGCAGATGCATGAGTTGCTCGAATGTGTCAAAGATGACCCCGACACCGGGGCGATCCTCCTGTACATTGAAGGACTCAAAGACGGCAGGGGTTTCCTGAGGGTAGCCAGGGAAGCGACGGCTAATAAGCCCGTGCTCGCGCTTAAGGTAGGCGTCAGCTCTGCCGGGGCCAGAGCCGCCGCGTCCCACACGGGAGCGCTGGCCGGGAGCGACCAGGTCTATGACGCAGCTTTCAGGCAGGCAGGCGTTTTCAGGGTAGGCAATTCCACGGATCTACTCGACATCGGTGAGGCTCTGGTGAAATGCCCCCTTCCGCGAGGGAACAGAGTGGGGATAATCTGCAACGGGGGAGGCGCGGGGACGCTTGCCGCGGACGTTTCGGGAAGATACGGTCTCGATGTACCGGAGTTTTCGGCGGAGGCCCGCGAGAGGATGGCCGAAGTCGCGCCTTTCGATGCCCTGCACGCCACCATCAACCCCGTTGACTTTGCGGACGAGGCAGACCCCTGGGCCTGGGTGAATCTTGCGGAGGTCATCCTCAAGGAGGACAACATCGATGCTCTCGTCACAGCCGGCGGCTACGGAGGGTACGAGGAGAGCTTTCCGCAGTTCAAGAAGGCGTGGGTGGAGATGGCCTACGAGATTGCGAAGCTTCAGACGAAATACCACAAACCGGTTATAGTCCAGAGCTACTTCCTTGAGGACAAGCCCGAATCGTTGAGGATACTGAGAGAGCAGGGCGTTCCTGTCTACGGTGACCCCGACACGGCCATGAGATGCCTCGGCGTACTGGTCGAGCGTAGCCAGCATCTGGACGCCCACCGCGACGAGGCGGACGAGATACCCCTGAGGCTGCCTGACGACAGGATGGAAGAGGTTAGCCGAATCATCGGGGCAGCCCGAGCGGCGGGTCGGTCGGCTCTGGTCGAAACGGAGTCAAGGGATGTCCTGAGCGCCTACGGCCTTCCAGTGGCCGCATCCCGGTTGGCGGCGCGCTGGGAGGACGCCCTCGAGGCGGCGAGAGAGATGGGATATCCGGCCGTCCTGAAGGTGGTCTCTCCGGACATATTGCACAAGTCTGACGCGGGCGGCGTCAGATTGGACCTTGCGGGCGAGCGGGACCTCGAGAAGGCGTTCAACGAGATCGTGCTCAGCGCCTGCGCGTACGACCCTGAGGCGGATATATGGGGCTGCCTCGTTAGCCGGATGGAGGATAGCGGACTGGAGGTCATCGTCGGGATGGTCAAGGACCCGACGTTCGGCCCGACGGTGATGTTCGGACTCGGTGGCATATTCTGTGAGGTCCTCAAGGACGTCTCATTCAGGGTCGGGCCGCTCACCAGGAGCGAGGCACACCGGATGGTCGGCGATATCAAGGGGTACCAGTTGCTGTGCGGCGCGAGAGGAGCGGAGCCAGCGGACGTCGATGCGATAGTTGATGTACTTCTGGGGATATCGGCGCTGGCTGAGGAAAACCCGGATATCGTCGAAGTTGACCTGAACCCGCTCTTTGTGTTCAACCGCGGTGTTTCCATCGTGGACGCCAGGATAGTGCTGGGCTAAAGGGGCGGCTCTCCTGGCACGGCAACGACCCGGTGATGCGACGGCGGCAAGATCCCTGCTCGAGCGCGGGCGGATGGCGGGGCGATCAGCACGGACGGCCAATTTGCGAAAGGAGTCGATCCCGATGGGCGCGGGCCTCTTGGAAAACCTTTTCTCATTGAAGGGCGAGGTCGCCCTGGTGACCGGCGGCTACCGCGGAATCGGGCTCATGTTCTCCGAAACTTACGCCGAAGCGGGTGCTGACGTGGTCATAGCGGCGCGCACCGTGGAGAAGTGCTCGGAAGTGGCGTCCGAATTGTCGCGGAAACACAGCGTCGGCGCCGCGGGCAAGCGGCTCGACATCCACGACTCGGAGTCGGTGGACGCCCTGGTTATCGAAATCATCGAGGAATTCGGCAAGATCGATATCCTGGTTAACTGTGCAGGCGTCCCCGGCAGTGAGAAGCCCGTTCTCGAGATGACCGACCAAGACATCGACGATGTGATGGGCGTCGACTTCAGGGGAACCTTCCTGACGTGCAGGGCCGTAGGGGCCGAGATGGCGAAGCGCGGGAAGGGGAAGATTATCAACGTTTCCTCCGTTCTGGGCAAGATATCGGCACGCAATATGTCCGGATACTGCGCGAGCAAGGCGGCGGTCATCCAGCTCACTCGTGTACTCGCGCTCGAGTTGATGAGCAACAACATCCAGGTGAACGCTCTCTGCCCGGGGTACTTCCGCACGGACTTCAATCGCGACTTCTTCCAATCCGACTTTGGAAAGGCCTTCGTCAAGAAGATGATCCCCCTGAACAGGGTAGGAGATGTGGATGAGCTGCGGTCGACCGCACTCTATCTCGCCACCTGTCCCGCCTTCCTGACCGGCGCGGAGATCTACGTGGACGGCGGCCACGGAATCGCGTAGAAACAGCCTTCTTGCCATTTTGTCCGGAGCAGTAAACTGTCCAGGACGGATATCGGAGGTCGGAGATGACGAAAATCGAGATCGGGGCCAGGACCTTTCTCTATCCCATGCCTGTGACCCTGGTAGGGGCGGACGTGGGAGGAAAACCCAACTACCTTGCGGTGGCCTATTGCTGCTGCGTGCAGGAAAAGCCGGCGATGGTCGCGGTTTCATTGACTGGGAGCCACTACACCAACATCGGAATAAAAGAAAACGGTACGTTCAGCGTGAACATCCCCTCCGAAGACATGGCCGAGGCAACAGATTTTTGCGGCATATTCTCTGGAAAGAGATCGGACAAATCGCGACTGTTCGTGACATTCTACGGCAATCTGGAGACAGCACCGATGATCTACGAGTGCCCCATCAATCTGGAGTGCAGGCTGGCGCAGGCACTGGACCTGGGCGGGGGAGAAGAGCTGTTCATAGGGGAGATCGCCGGGGCGTACACTGAGGAACGATTCTTGACCCGGGGCCTGCCTGACATCAAGAAGATGAACCCTTTTGTGTTTTCTATGCACGACAATACGTACTGGAAGATAGGAGAGTATCTCGGGAAGGCTTTCAGCATCGGTAAACAGTGGGGCGGGCCTTGATTGAGACGCGTTCGGCTGCATACACCTTGCCCGGGGCTCGACTTAAAGTGGTTTTCCGGGGACTCGGCCGCTCGGTGAGCATTGTAGGACGAATCCTACGTCCTGCCTTCCGCTATTCCTACAAGAAAAGAAGCATGGCGCTGATACCGTGTCGCCATGGCGATGGATAGAATCGAATGCAAGAGCTTTAGCAGCTAAATCACCTCAACCATCGGTGTCGACTGGTTTCCGTACAAAGAGTCGCAAGTGGGTTACAAGTCGATTGCCAGAAGGGTGGGATGTAGCTTGGCCAGGGGGACGAAAGGGATCGAGAGGACAAAGCGCCGGTTTCGCTGACAGAAGCACCTGTCGGATATGTCCGCGGGCGCGGGAAGTACGCGTCGCTTCGGGAAGGAGGGCCGTAGATGTTGAGGAGCGCTGACGAGTACCACGAAGACATCTTTTCGATGAAGCCCAATATCTACATCGGCGGCGAAAAGGTTGGAAGGGACGACCACCGGTTGAGGCCGGGGATAAATGTTCTCGACGTCACTTTTAACCTGGCCCGGGACCCGAATTGGAAGGGGCTTGCCACTGCGATATCACCCGTCACGGACCACGAAATAAACCGCTGGGCGCACCTGCCACAGAACCCGTACGACCTGTTGCAGAAACAGAAGATGATACGTTTGGCCGCCCGTAGGGTCGGCGGCTGCATCCAGAGATTGGTGGTTCTCCCATAATGGAGACCATCGCGCTCAACCAGGAGTATGACTTCGGGTCGAAGAAGAACCTCGCACGCTACCTGGCCGGAATAGACACGGAGTTCGACGATTCGAAGGACCTGGCGGTCGAGCCGACTTTCGGGGACAGCCTGCTCGAGGACCACGGCGGTAACTAAGGGTGTTCGAATCACTGACAGCTTACATCCCCAGTGGCCAGGGATGAACAAGATGGCGACCAGCTACAACGGGAAAATCCTGCATGTCGATCTAAGCAGCGGACGTCTCCGCACCGAGGAACCGCCTGATGGTTTTTACAGGTTGTACGGAGGCGGCAGCGCTATGGGCCTTCACTATGTTCTGCAGGACACGCCCCGCAATATCGACCCTCTCTCACCCGACAACGTTCTCACCTTCTTCACGGCAGTTCCCACCGGCCTTCCGCTATCCGGCTTGTGCCGCATGACCGCCAATGCCAAGTCCCCGCTGACCGGTGCCATCGGTGACAGCGAGTGCGGCGGTTTCTTCCCCGCGTACATGAAGTTTGCCGGTTTCGACGGGATAGTTATCAAGGGGCGCTCGCCGAAGCCGGTATATCTGTGGATTAACGAGGGTAAGGCGGAGTTGAGGGATGCCAGGCACCTCTGGGGAAAGATATCCGGGGACGCCGAGGACGAACTGAAGCGGGAGCTCGGCGGCAGGAAGCTCGAGGTGCTCCAGGTAGGGCCCGCCGGCGAACGGCTCGTGCGGTTCGCCAACATCATCAACATGTGCAGTCGCGCGAATGGCCGCACCGGGATGGGCGCGGTTATGGGCTCGAAGCGGTTGAAGGCTATAGCAGTACGGGGGAGCCGCAGGGTCGAACCGGCCGACCCGCAGGCCATAAGGAGGCTCGTCGAGATCGGGAAACGCAATTACGCCGAGTCCGCGGAACTGCGTGAACTGCACCTCAACGGGACGGGCGGCTTCCTGTCGTCGTGCAACGCGATAGGCTCGCTTCCAACAAGGAACTTCAACGAGGGGCAGTTCGAGCATTTCGAGGGCATCGACGGCGAGGTCGTGACAGAGACGATCCTGAAAAGGCGCAGCAGTTGCTACGGGTGCATCCTGCGATGCAAACGAGTGGTGGAGACGCGATACAACGGCGCGAGCGTGCTGCCGAGGTATGGCGGCCCGGAGTACGAAACCCTGTGTACTTTCGGGTCCTACTGCGGCATCAGAGAGCTCGCGGCAATCGCCCTTCTGAACCAGATATGCAACCAGTACGGCATCGATACCATAAGCTGCGGCGCGACCGTTGCCTTCGCGATGGAGTGCTTTGAGAACGGGCTCATTGGCCCCGGGGACACGGGCGGGTTGGAGCTTTCATTTGGTAACACGGAAGCGGTAATCAGGTTGGTGGAGATGATTGGCGAGCGCGAGGGGTTTGGAGACATCCTGGCCGAGGGCTCACGAAGGGCGGCGCAGGCGATAGGCGGAAACGCGTCAGACTACCTGGTCGAGGTAAAAGGGTCAGAGGTCCCGGCGCACGTGCCGCACGCCAAGAGGACGCTGGGGCTTATATATGCTGTTAATCCTTTCGGAGCGGACCACCAATCATCCGAACATGACCCTGCCTATGTGGAGGGAATCGACGGGATATTACTGGAAAGGATGTCCAGTCTGGGGCTGAACGATCCGCAGCCGGAGGGAAGCATGAACAACGAGATGATCCGGTTCGCTTACCTGACCCAACTATTCTACTCAGCGGCTGACACTTATGACCTCTGCCAGTTTGTCTGGGGTCCCAGCTGGCAATTGTACGGCCCGGATGAAACAGTTGAGATGCTTAGGGCTGCCACTGGTTGGGACGCTACCATAGATGAGGTGATGCTGGTAGGAGAACGGCGCCTCAACATGATGCGAGCCTTTAACGGCCGAGAAGGATTCGACCGCAGTGACGATGTACTCCCGAAGAAGTTCTTCGTGGCTCTCCAGGGTACAGGGCCAACTTCAGGGATTGCACTGAGTCGCGAAGACATCGAACACTATAAGGACGTCTACTATACTATGGCTGGTTGGGATGTCGCGACAGGGATACCGACAGATGAGAAGCTCGAGTCGCTCGGGCTTGATTGGATAAAAAGGTCCTCACAAGAATCTGTGGGTAACTAACCTCCAACAAACCTTGCCATGACGGCATTCTCCCTCTAGTTTCTGGTTGGTGCAAACAAACCGGAACACAGGAGGGAGAAATGCGCATTGATAGTCTAGTACGCCGGACGCTGGGATTGAAGGGGCACAGGGTCAAAAAGGTCAGCGAAGAGGGAGGCGAGATCGTCGCAGAGCTGTTGGCCAACAAGCGCTCAAGGCCCATCTGCTCACGATGTGACAGGAAGATGCCCGGATACGACAGCCTTCAAGAGCGGACCTGGCGCCACGTCCCCGTCTGGGGCATACCCGTAACCCTCGTCTACCGGCCCAGGAGGGGAAGGTGCTCGCGCTGCGGCGTCACGGTCGAGGCGATGCCCTGGAACAGGGGCAAGAGCCGCCTCACCCTCCCGCTCATCATCGTTCTTGCGACCTACGCGAAGATCATCTCCTTCGAGGAGGTCGCCAGGCTCTGCTCTGTCCACTGGAATACGGTGCGCTCCGCGGTGGCAAGCGCGGTCGAATACGGGCTCGAGCACCGCGACACCACGGACGTGATCGTTATCGGGACAGATGCGATCTCCCGCAGGAAGGGACACACCTACGTGACCATGGTGTATGACCTTACCCGCATGCGCCTTCTCAGTGCGGTGACGGCAGGGAACTCTGCACGCTGAAGTCTTTCTTTGAATACTGGGGAGAAGAGCGGTGTCAAGCCATAAAGGCGGTCTGCATGGACATGCTTCCCGGGTACGAGCGGGCGGTCAGGGAGTGCGTGCCGCACGCCCTCATCGTCTTTGACAAGTTCCACATCGCGCAGCAGTTGATGCGCTCGGTTGACACCGTGAGGAAAGACGAGGCGAGAAGGCTCTCCGAGCAGGACATAGACGTGCTCAAGAAGACCAAGTACATCTGGCTCAAGAACCCGGAGAACCTGACGGACAATCAGCGGGTCAGGCTCTCCGAGCTCGAGAAGCTGAACCTCAAGGTCAACCGGGCCTACCTTCTGAAGGAAGCTTTCAGGCATTTCTGGGACTACACCTACCAGAGGAACGCGGAGAAGTACCTTGATCGCTGGCTCTGGTGGGCGACCCACTCCAGGCTGGAGCCGATGAGGGACTTCGCATGGATGATCAAGAGGCACAAGAAAGAGATCCTCAATTACTTCAAGGTGCCCATCACCAACGCTTCAGTCGAAGGGATGAACCGCAAGGCCAAGGTCGTCAGCCAGAGGGCGTACGGATACAGGACGTTTGGCACTTTCCAGCTGGCGCTCTATCATGTGATGGGAGACCTGCCAATGCCGGAAACGACCCACAGATTCTTGTGAGGAGCTCACTTATTGCTCAATAGGCGTCCCCAGGTTCCATGAATTTTCGAATGACTAACTAACCTTCACGATACTTCCCTAGATTGGCTCGCGCCTATCAACGAGAATATTAAGGTTTGCACCGGGGGCCTAGCCGCGTATGGTGACGCGGCATGGCTTTCTGTCTAAACTGTGGATAATATGTATTAATGGGGATTGTCTTATGTACGAAGCGGGCCTCCGCCGTGGAAGTCTCTCTTGGCTGCTACATAAGAAACAACGGTTTCTGGACCCTAAAACGCTTGCACACTGTCATCTGCATACTCAGTTATGCGTGATAGAATATCGGCGTTGGGCGAGGCATGTGGGGAATGCTGGTCTATGGGAGGAGGGCAATGGATATGAAAATGAATAAAACAATAGCACTTCTATCTATATTGTTGTTTCTATTCGGAACGGTTACGATAATTGGATGTGGTAACAGCAACTCACTTTCCAAGATATCAGATACCGAACCTGTCTCAAAAACCGTGCAGACTTCTCCTGCAACCTCATCACAATCCACTTTATCTAACGATTGCCCTGGTTATGACTTCGCCAATATTCCGAGATACAGTAACTCTACGAGGATTGAATTCCAGCCAGATGTCGGCGGATTGAGTAATGACCTTACCTATTCAACTAATGATAGTGTCCAAGATGTTTCTAAATTCTTTATGGACCAACTCGTCAGCAAAGGCTGGACTATTGTTGAAAGCGGAACCAATGAAAGCATAATAGCTCTTATGCAAGATGGTCGGAGGGCCTGCGAGATTACAATTAGCAATTGGAATTTCGATACCGAGGCTAATGCGATAAAGATAATTGCAGACAAAAGTCTGCCTGAATGGTCGTCTCTCAAATCGAGTGATCCGACACTGGATTCTGCAAACTATGGCCAACCGGAGTCTACAAGCAGCTCTTCAAGCGATGTAGTTGGCGAAGACCCTGCAGGATTACGACCGCCGGATTCTGTTCGAACCCTTTCATCATCAAATGAGTATACCTATGAGTCACCTCAGCCGATTGGCTTCTTTGCGGCTTGGTACTCTACAAATGGCTTCTCGATTACGTACGGTGGCAGTGGAGGTACTTCTGGTCTTAGCGAAGGGGATACTGGGGCTCAGCTCAGGAAGACAGGCGCATCTGTTGATATTAAGAAGGGAACCGAAGGCAGCACGATAACAATCACAACGCAATAGAATACTGACGAACAGACGATTGGCAATTCAAGACGGAATTCTGTACGGGGATTATCTGGTTTCCTTGAATTGTCAAACAAGAAGTTGGAGACGAACAAGAAGACACCAGGAATGTCCGCTTATGACTGCCCTCCACATCATTACTTCTCGGTGTAATTTTCATTATGAATGCAATATTGCAAGCTTATGCGAGACATGCGTACTAATGTAATTTTCTAGTCAGCCGTTGAATAGTTATCCGTCACTACCCAGTGCCCGTCCTTCTTCTCAACGATATAGATCGAACTAGGTCGCCCGTCTTTGTAGTCAATCATGTAATCGCCGTTCAGTGACGTCTCGTTCCCATTCTCTTCCTGGAACAAGATGCGACCCACGTTCCCGTGCCCGTCGAAGAAGAAGATGGAGTCGTTCTTCATCCTGCCCTTGGCGTCCCCCGGCCTGGCGTTGTAGTAACTTCTCGCATCGAAGCCCCCGCTGTTTATGGTGAGTGCGGCTCTATAGGCGACTTGCCTGGTATCGACGGTGAAGCCAGAGCCATACTTGAAACCGTAGCAGCTTGACTGGTTCGAGGTGAGTTTGCCTTCGGAGTCCGCCCTGCCCGTCCGCTTGCTGTTTCCAGGGTAGGACGGGTCCCACGCCATGGCGGGGATATCATTGGACAACAACTCGGTCGCCCCAGAATCCATGTGATAGATGTATGTTGAAATTGGACTGTCATACGACGAACCGCCATTGGTGAGGAACAGACAACTCCCATCCGGCGTGAATGATTGAACCGTGAACGCCGGCTCACTCAGATGTGTATCTATTGGCATGGGGTTCCAATTGCTGAGGCTCGTGTACCACACGGTATCGGGCTCTCCGTTGATAGTGTACGCAGCTAGGTTCTTCTCAGGGCACCAAGTGAGGCTCTCGAAGTTGGTTGTCAGATCGCTCGCGATTGTTGTCGTCTCTCCAGAAAGGGACTTGATGAAGACCTTGGAATTAAGGCCGCCATTGCTGGAGTCCACGAAGGCCGCAAGGACGCGCTTTGACCTGGGGTCTGCTGAATAATAGTAATGACCATCCTCACGCTGGTAACCCTGCGGCAATGCTAGGAAGATATCAGCGGATGATTCGGTCCCGCGCACGTATTTGAAAATGTCTGATCCCAGTGGAATGGAGCTTATCACCGTATCATCGGAGATCCACTGTGGGTTAAACCGGCTCAGGCCCGGCCGCCAGTCCAACTTCCCGGTCTCCACGTCAACGAAGAGCACGCCGGAAGATTCCCTCAGGTGGACGCCGTCCTGCGGGCCTGCAGCATACTTGTCCTTGTCGTAGGCGTAGCTAGCCAGCGTCCTGCCGTTCTTGTCGAAGGAAGGACGGAGGCCTGTATAGCCGCCATCACAACCATAACGTCCAGTATCGATGGGCTTCTCTCCCACCACGTTTCCGTCTTGGATGTTCGCAACATATAGCCTATCGTCTCTTATGAAAGCTATCCTGCCAGAAAGCCCGCTTCCTGCGCTGTCTGCTTGCTGCGGTCCCACTAGGAGAGACGATGCGAGTATAAAAAGCCCCATGAGCAGCACTATTGAGGTTCTGGGTATGCCCAGGTTCTTTGGTGTGTTCTTTTGAAGGATTCTGGCTCCTGAGTCACTCATCTAAAGATTCAATCAGTATCAGTATTGGAAAAGCGATCGCAACCATCATCTCCCTGACTCATCCTATAAGTCCCTATCGACGCCATTGAAGCCCTCATCAGGGGGAGTTCATGAATCTCCTGCGTCACACTGTCTGATTCTTGCGAGAATAACGAATCATAAAATGACCTGCGATTGCAGCTGTCAAAGAACCTATAAAGAGGAGCCCTATCCCCAATCCTGTACGGGCGGTTCCCCACCAGAAATATATGAATGCAGAAAGCGCTACGCCCAACGCACCTACAGCAAAAGCAAATGTGCCGCCAAATCGGCCATCTTGGTAGATCTTAATGGCGTACACAGCAAGTGCGATAGCTAGAATCATTGTCCACAGGCCAGTAGCCACGACATCTTTCGAATAGAAAGGATTTCTTGACATTAGCATCCAGCCCGTCTCGTGTTCTGTCCAATGAAAGAACGTAGAAACAAATATCAAGACGGAGCAGACACCGATTGTCAGAGAAGCAAATAGCAATGTCCCAGACCGGCCTTTGGTGTCGGCCGCCGCCTCGGGCAATAACAACTGCCCTGTACCCGAGTCTTCAGCAGGCCATTCTACTGGAGCACCGCAGTACACACAGAATCTGCGCTGTCTTTCGACTTCTTTACCGCATTCGATGCAATACACAAAGCCTCCCTTTGATCCGCAGTCCCGACTTTCATCAACATATCTGAAGCGAAATTCATCTGATGATCTTTCTTCCGTAGACTATTCCAACGATAGAAAACCCCAAAGTTAATAGGAAAGCTATACCAGCAAGTATTAGGCCTACGCCAACGGTATAGGTAGTCGGGCCACCTGCCGACTCGCCAGTGAAGGTGTTGAGCGAAGCCAATTGTCCAAGTATTCCTACTAAGGAAAGTATGCTGCACCCCAGAACAGCAGTTGACATCTGCCAGGTCATGTTCTCTTTGATTGCCGCAACAGCAGCAAGGGCGATCACTGCAATGCCTACGATTAGAATCAATGCTCCGGGGCCTGCAACTCCGGACTTCGCCTGGGCCCCGTAGCCGGAAATGCCACTCTGTGGGACAACCCACGAGAGCAGGGGAGCAATAAGAAGGAGTAATCCACCGAGGCCCATGCCAATTGCTAGTGCGAATCTCCCCAGTTGAATTCCAGGGCCATACTGCAGTTTCGCGGCCTGAGAGCCCACAACGGCAAGGGAGGCGCCACACCTAGTACAATATTTTGCACCTGTTCCCAATTGAGCGCCGCAGTTCTGGCAGTACATATAACCACCTCCCAATCTCTATACCTGGCTTCCAAATGTCTTTAACTTTCCTCAGATTAGGTAGTAAACGAAGTCGTAGAGCCACTCGCCGCGCGCGTAAAAGCTCGCCGTAGGCCTCCAGGTCGCCTGCAGCCGAGTTGAAGTGAAGCTCGTAGGGGTCGCCTTGCCGCTTCATGGTGTTCGCCCGGGGAGACCCAGCCCGTTTATTTGCCGCCTGCCGCCAGGCTTCATGCTATCAAACATAGAGGGCAGCCCCATCGCAAAAGTGCTTCGAGTGGACAGGCTTCATGAGGGCTCAATGACTCTCTATTATCAGCCACGGGCCGCTGTTCTTGCTTACCAGCGTGAACCAAAGATCCTGAGTCCCGCCACCTTTGGCGTTCACAGTGAAGTCTACATCGTAGTATTTATATTCATCGCTTCCCTGTGAAAATGGTGTCAGTCCACGCTCGCCGTGCTTCGTGATCGTATATGAATTGACATCTTGAAATTGTGCCAATTCCTCGGCCCACTGTGCCTTAGTATTACTACCAGGTTCTCCGAATGGCTTGGGATATGTTTCATCGGCTGCGTACTGCAGTGCATCCTGGCTACGACCATTAGTCTCAGCATCGAGAACCGCTTTGACCACGTTTTCAGGTGTGACAGAAGAACTGGTCTTCGTATAGTCAGTTCCCCGTTTGTACAAAGTCACTTGGCCATTACTGATTATCAAACTACTCCCGCTGACTTTGATACTGGGGGGTGTCCCGGTATGACTCCCAGAATCGTCCCGATAGTCGTTCGTTTTGATAACAAGTTCGTCACCAGAAAGCTCTGCCTGGCCTTCCCATGATTGGCCAGAGATCATCGACTGGACATATAACTCGGAGCTACTATCATTGTAGGGCTGAATAATCATCATATCTTTACTACTACTGTCTGAGGGGTAGTAACCACCAACTACAGACTGCGTTGTTGAAACGGGGCTATTATTATTCCCGGTAGCGCTTTCTTTTTTCTTTGTCGACGCCTTCTGCGCACCACAGCCAACCAACAGTAGAAGGCTTGAAACTAGCAATAGTAAAACAGTAACACCTATGAATTTCTTCATTTCAACCAGCCTATTTCTTTCGCGACCTCGTGACAGATCTATTTGACGTCAGCAGGTCGTCAGTACATAGCCAACACCCGTTCCCCATTTGGCTAGTTATGGGCTGCCGACTTGAAACTTCGCGAACCCCGGGATTAATGAAACATCGTGTGCACAGGTATTCCCCATTTCCAGCCGCCGACGGCATTATTATACTACCCAGAAGCTGATTTTCGAGGCGCAATCTCACCCTTGCCTCTCTTTCTTGAAGCGACGCCTGCCGTGTTCCAGTCGAGGCCGTCTTCGATGACGTTTGAGGACTATTGACCGTTGTCTTGGCTTTCACGTGAACAGCACCTGCGCTTATCAAATCGGCACGGCGGCAAGTTAACGAATTCGTCCCATGAGGGCAGAGATCAGCGCCGGGACCCGCGACCTCAGCCATCTATAATATGGTCATCCTGGAGTGGGAGACTCCCTCGGCTCCAATCTTTATTAGCTTTAGGTAGATGCAGATGAAAGAAAGCGGGGGTGCAGTCAGCTAGTGAAACCCTCAGACGAGGTTAAGCGACTATCACTGTATTCTCTCATCCTACTCACCCTTTTGTCCTGCCTGCTACTCCAGCCCGGGTGTGGCAAGAAGACACCTCAGCAAAAGGCAAAGGAGACTTACGACCAGACAAAGAGCGCAGGGGAGTCGGCCGGCATGTACTACCAGGAAAGGGTAAAGAAGGAGGGAAAAGAAAAGGCCACCCAGAGCACCGTAGGGTGGTTGAAAAAACAGAAAGGGATAACAGACGCCGGGGTTGGCTCCGGCTGCATCTGGTACAAGCAAGCTAATGGCCAGGTCTCCCTGGTCCAGACCGACAGCATGACCAAGTGAATCAAGGGGGTGGTACTGTCTTGAGGACGTGTATGGGAAAGCACGGTTGGCGGATAGCTCTCATGCTAGCAATCCTCTTTCCACTTGCCGTACTCCTTATTCCCGTATCAAAGGCCTTCAGCGCCCTCGCGCCAATCACCCCCGGCAACAAGAGGGCGCTAATCTTAGCGCCTCTGTATGCTGAAACTCATCACATATTCGAGCCCGACCTGGAGGCCTCCCTCAAGAAGGCTGGATACGATATCAAGGAACTCCTCGGCACTAACGCCAAGCTGGAGAACTTCCGTCAGCTCAGTCAGTACTCGGTGATCTTCATATTCGCCCACGGTGCCGCCTTCAATCTGCTGGGCGAGAGGTCCTATTTCCAAACCGAGATACCCTACACCCCGCAAATATACTACGCGAACCTGAAGGACTTCGAGCTGAAAGAAGAATGACTAACCAAAAGGCCCAATTGATTGCCGAGGTCAAAGAGGCGGATTTGACCGAGGAGGATGTGGCAGAGTTCAAGGCAATAGCAGACGCAATCAAGGACCACGGAATTCATTACTCGATACCGAACGGTACAGCAGTTCGACAAGTAGGAGAAAAGAATGTCGTAGAGGTGGTCACCGCTGTTTACCCCATTGAACACGGTAACAGGTACGTCAAGTACCGCATAGATATGACCGGCGACGAGGAGAGGTTGGTGAAGAAGGAAATCTTGGAGGACATTTCCTCAATTTGATTCTTTCTACTTCCCCCGCCGACCCTCCAGCCTCATAACCGGCGAGTACCGCGAGTGGGCCTCGGCGAGGTCGCGGCCAACGAGGTCGACGTACCGCATAGCCATCACCAGTGTGCTATGTCCGAGAAGGTGTTGGAGGGTATGCGCGTCGCCACCGTTCCTAACGTATGCCGTCGCGAAACTGTGTCTGATCGTGTGACAACCAACCCTTTTGCTGATCCCCGCCTGCTTAGCAATCCGCTGGACGATTTCGAGGAGGCCGTGAGGAGTCAAACGTTGCTTGCGCTTCGCTGACGTAAAGAGAGGGTCGTCGAAAACAACCTCCGGTCGAACCGATAGCCACTTTGCCAGGGCCCGTGCCGTTATAACCGAGTAGAAGATTGTTCTTTCCTTCGCGCCTTTTCCAAACACCCGCGCCGTCCGGGTCGCAAGACAAACGTCGTCCAATGAGACGCCACAGAGTTCCGAGGCCCGAATCCCGGTATCCAGCAACATCAGCAGAATCGCGTTGGTCCTCGGGTCGCGCTTCGCCACCGCCAGCATTCGCCGCAGTTCGTCGTCTGAAAGCACATTTGGGAACTTGGAAGGAACCTTCGGGGTTTTGATGTCCCGCATCGGGTCGTCCGACAGGTAACCTTCACGCGCCATCCATCGGACGAAGGTTCGGATACTCCGGCAGTTGATATTGACGGTCGTTGTATTCTGGTGGCGGACCTCCGACAGCCACAGCAGGAACCCCCGGATTCTGGTCGGGGTTATCTCGGGGTCGTCGCCAAGATACTCCGTGAACAGCCGTGTAACGTGTGAATAGATATCGAGAGTGCCTTTCGCCTTCCCGTCTATCTGGCAGTTCAACAGATACTCGTCCCGGACGGCGGCAAGATTCAAGGTTAGTTCCATCAGATTCCCCCTTTATGGCAAACGCTTTTATGCGTTTCCCCTGCCTGCCGTCGATGGCCGAATGCCATTCGAGCTGAAGGTGCGGAGGACCAGAAAACCTGATAAACACCGCATTTCTGGAGCCCTACCAAGGTGGTATAATGTCCCCAGACGGAGGGGTGCCCGAGTGGCCGTAAGGGAGACGCCTGCTAAGCGTTTTACCGGGAGAACCGGTACGTGGGTTCGAATCCCACCCCCTCCGCCAACGCACCATTCCAAACATATTTCAGATTATTCAACGCGTGCGCTTGGAATGGTGCTTTGGCGGAGGGGGTGGGATTCAGAGTTGCAGGTCTTTATCCGACAGCAGGAACTTCTTTTTCAGCGCTATGGAGAGCACCACGTACTTGTACTCGGGCCGCTGCGGGTCAGGGCTCTCGCCCTCGACGACGACCCAGTCTCTGGCCCTGAACGCCACCGCGCCTTCGATGACGATGTCTCTCGTCGCCCGGGCGGCTTTCTTGCCCGTGTCCGCGGCGGCTGACACGTATTGCCACCCGCAGCTTGGACATTCTGTCGCGACGATGATGGCAATCCCGCAGTTCGGGCACCCATACCTGGCTGTCTCTGTTGGTGGGCTGTCGCCACGTTGGGGCTCACTGGTGGCGAACGGATGACCGTGACCGAACTCGAACGGCGTGTCATCCGCGTCCGCGTACGAGTCGCCCTCTGTGCGGGCGCTCCTTCTGAGCCGCTGCCTGCTGAGGTTATCGTGAAAATCGCTCAGTCTCTGCACGGACTTCGCGTGCGCGCTCTCGACGTCGCCCCACCCACAGTCGCAGCTGTCGGCGAACCTGTCCGGCCCGACCGGCGCGAGGCGCTCCTTGCATACAGGGCAGGAGACCCTTTTCAGCACCATCCCCGGCAACCTGACCGGCGCGCTCAGCAAGGAAGAATGAACGAGGTACTTGTTGCCGGGCTGAAGCCTGTCAGGTGAGATGTCCTCGATCTGGACGATGTCCCCGCGGTTGAAGGCAAGCTTGCCCTCGGACTTGTAGTCGCCCGACAGCATGCACTCGTCGCCTTTCGCGAGTTTGTACGCCATGGTCGCTCCCGCCCTACACGAAAAGGTCCAGGTCCGACAGGCGGAACTTTTTATTGAGTGTCCTGGACAGGACCACGAAGCGGTACTCCGGCCTCTGGGGGTCGGGGCTCTCGGCCTCGACTTGGACACGCTCACCCTGCTTGAAGGCCACCACTCCTCCTATGACCACGTCACGTTGGACCACGCCGAGCTTGACGTCGTGGTCAGCCGGAGCGGCGGGTACCTGGGGGCCGGGCGGAGCGGCCGCCGTTTGAGGCGCGCCTTCTACTGGAGCCGCGGGGACGGCCGCCGATCCTGCTTGAGCCGGTGGCGCCTGAGCGTCTCCCTCGGCCGGGGCCGCCGGCACCGAGCTTGCACCGGGTTGAGCCAACTCCGCAGCCGCGGCAGGTGTGGTGGGCACAGACCTGGTGAGGTCGGTTCCGCACCCCGGGCACTTCTTGATGGTGGGAGCCAGCTCGAGGTTGCAGTTGGGACAGGTGATCTTGTCCTTGACATCGAGCATGCGGTCCACCTCCGGGTTGGACATCGCCGTCCCGATGAGCCCTGCCGCCGCGACCCCGCCGAGGCCGGCCATGCCGAGCGCGGCTTCAGCCCCCCCGGCCATCGGACTCTGGGCAGGGGCAGCGTACAGCGCACCGGCCGGAGCCGCGTCCCCCGGACCGAGGTTCCAGTGGCAGTGCGGGCACTTGGCAACACCCTGTGGGATGGGCGTCCTGCAGCTCGGGCAAGTGGTGAAACCGTCCGGCGCAGGGCCGCCCGACTGCAACGACGGCACCATGTCGGGCTGTATGGGTGCACCCTGGGCTCCCCAGAGCTGGGCCGCGTAAGGGTCGCCCCCCGGGATCCCCATATGCATGCGGCCCCGCCCATACGGCATGAAGTTGAACATCTCGAACGCCAGGCCGGCCACGACCACGACGCCGGCCAGGATCAGCACGATTGGCGACTTTTCTGTCCTGAACCAGGTCTTGTTGGTGAAGCCGTAGAAGATGCCCAGCGCTCCGAGCGCGATGGCCACGAACGCACCCACAAGCCATCCGGAAGTCTTCCAGGAAAACGTCTTGCTGAGCTCTTTTTCAGATTTCCAGCTGACTATGAACGGGTCGGCGCCCTTGCGGACCACCGGACCCTCGGGTGTGGTGACGGCGTCCCCCAGCACATAGACGGGCGTTCCCGCGGCCACGACCCACTCGGACTGTCTCCGTTGCCCGGTCTGCGTCGACAACGCCCCCAGGCCGAGGTTCTTGGCCATATCCAGCACGCCATGGCTATCCGCCTTGCCCTGAAAACCCGCCGGGGAATTGGAGAGAGTCTCCCTGGCCACGATCTCCGCGTCCTGCGGGTTCACCTGAATCGCCCCGCTCGAATCTCGCAGGAGGAAGGGCAGGTACTGCCTCTCGTCGGAGACGGTGCGCCACTCGTGGGTGGTCGTCGGGTAGCCGCCGCCGTGATCACCATAGCTGCGGGTTTGGTACTCCTCGTAGAGCTGCTCGACCTTGTGCCTGTAGTAGACGGCGTGCGTGCCGGTGCCGGGAGCGATGAGAGGCTCGGCCACCTCAGCATTCCCGTAGAGCTCCACCGTCACGCCGCCTCCGGGCATCGCCGCCGCGGCAGCCTCGGCCGCGGTGATGGTGTTGGTGGACTTCATCTTCGCGAGCTTGCCCTGCCCTCGAAATGCCAGCACGGCCGCGAGGACCGCGACAATGAGAGCCACAGCCCCGATACCGACGAGCGCCCAGTGCCAGGCATCCACGCGTGTCACCCCCGTTAAGATTGCCGAATCTTAGACGCCATTCTATCAGGGTGAAAAGTGTACCAGGCACTTTTCGGGGTCATTTTTCTCCCTCCGGATCCGATGTTGCATTGAAGAGGTGAAAAAACGGGGTGAAAAGTGCCTGACCCCTGTTTCTACTTAGAGCTGGGGCTCGAACGGCTGATTGGCGCCCTGGTATACCGCGCCCTTGATGAGGGACGGGAAGACCAGAAGGACCAGCCCGGTCAAGATCACGCCCAGGCCGCCGACCGCCAGGCTGAAGGTGGTCGAGCGCGCGTCCGACAGGTAGCCCATGAACTGGCCTCCCACCGCGGACACCCCGATGAAGGTCATGATGTAGAAGCTGATCACCCGGCCGCGCATCTCCCTCTGCGAACGCCCCTGCAGCACCGAGTTCACGGACGCGCTGGTGACCAGGAACGACATGCCCAGCACGAACGAGACCAGGCACATCTGCAGCAGGCTGCGCGAGATCGCGAAGAGCACCAGGAAGACGCCCAGCGTCACCGTCGAGACCTTGATGATGTTGCGCTCCTTGACGATGCGACTGAGGTAGGTGACCAGCGGCGCGCCTGCCACCGCGCCAAGCCCCGTCATCCCCAGCACGAGCCCGTAGGGGCCGGCGCCTCTGTGGATCACGTCCTGCACCAGCGCCGGTATCACGACGATGTACGAGAAGCCGAAGAACGAGATCGCCATCAGGGCCACCAGCAGGTGCACCATCCACTTGCGGTGCCAGACGTACTGCCAGCCCTCGAGAGTGTGGTGCCTCAGCGTATCGTCCGGCTTGGTGATAGCCCCGCGCTTAGGGTGTATCAGCAGCAGCGCCGCGATCACGAACAGGAAGCTCACCGCGTTGGCGTAGAAAGCCGTCGCCGCCGAGAAATAGACCAGCAACGCCGCGCCGATGAACGGCCCGATGAAGCGGGCGAGGTTCCACTGCGCGCTTGAGAGCGCTATCGCGTTCAGCAGGTCCTCGCGCCTGACCAGGTCCGGCAGTATTGCCTGCCAGGCCGGGAAGTTGAAGGCGAAGGCGACCCCGATTATCGACACCGTGATCAGTATGACGGCCCTGTTGTCCAGGTTGAGCGAAGCCGCGATGCCCAGGGCGAACGCCCCTACCATCATGACGGTCTGCCCGATGATGATGACCCAGCGGCGGTCGTGGCGGTCGGCGAGCGAGCCGGCGAACGGGACGATGAAGAGGACCGGCAGGAAGTTCGCCATGTTGACGGCGCCGACAACTCGGGTATCCT
>Ga0209123_1001573_pt1 | contig 22055 bp, 21 predicted proteins | sample BarGraIncu00431A_FD_184500 | JGI IMG/M metagenome (GOLD analysis project Ga0209123, IMG submission 184500) | Arctic peat soil microbial communities from Barrow, Alaska, USA - Barrow Graham LP Incubations 004-31A (SPAdes) (version 2) | ecosystem: Environmental > Terrestrial > Soil > Wetlands >... | reverse complement strand
AGCCTCTATTGTTCCAAGTCTTGCTGCTAAACTAGCATTTTTATATACATCAATTTTATTTATTTTTATTAAATCTCCCAATTCATTTTCTACTTCTTCTATTTCACTAATAAGTTCTATGCATTTTCCATCTATTGGAGACCACAGGTAAATTAATCCTATCTTCTCCTTTTGCATTATTTCATTTTCAAATATTTCAGATTCAGCAATATACTTTTCCACTCCTACCCCTGCAATAGCTCCATCTCCAACTGCAGTTGCAACTTGTTTTAGAAGTTTTTCTCTTACATCACCAATAGCAAAAACACCCTCAATTTTAGTTTCCATATTTTCATTAGTAATAATGTACCCATTTTTAGTTAAATTTAGTTTTCCCTTAAATATCTCAGTATTAGGATTGTACCCAATAAATAAGAAGCACCCATCTACAGGTATCTGGGTAAGTTCGTCAGTTTTAACATTTTTAAGTTCTACTTTATTTAATCTTTCTTCTCCATCAAATGAATTTACAACTGAATTCCATATGAACTCCATTTTAGAATTTTTTATAGCTTGCTGCTGAGCTATTTTATTTGCGTCCATTATACCTTCGTCGTGGATTACAGAAACTATAACTTTTTTAGCAAATTTAGTTAGGAACATTCCTTCCTCAATAGCCGCGTCACCACTACCAATAACCATAACTGTTTTATCAGTATAATAAGCAGCGTCACAGGTAGCGCAAAAGGATATACCCTTATCAAATAAAAATTTTTCTTCATTTATTCCATTTGTTAATCTTGGTTTTCCACCAGTTGAAACTATTACAGCTTTTGCATGATAAATCACTCTAAAAGTTTCTACAAGCTTATCCTTTCCATCAAGATCAACGACTTTTACATCTGTTAACTTAAATTTAACTCCGAAGTTTTTAGCTTGTTTCTTAAATAAATTCATTAGATCTATTCCTGAGATTCCTTCCGGGAATCCTGGATAATTCGCTATTTCATTAGTATATGTAGCAAGCCCTCCCACTAATGACTTTTCTATTAAAAGTGTTTTAAGTTTAGATCTGCCGCAATAAATTGCGCTGGTTAATCCGGCAGCACCGCCACCTACTATAATCACGTCATAATATTCATGTTTCTTTTCCATGATAATTCCTCCATTAAAAAAATTGTGTCCTATAAAATAATGGTGGCTTTTGGCCACCATAAAATTCTCAAATTAAATATTTTACTAATATTTTACTTCCTATCCATGCACCAGCAAATATAAATACCCAGTATATCCAACCATGTAGTGACATAGATGCCACTCCACTAAATAGAGCACCAATATTACATCCAAATGCTATTCTGGCTCCATATCCCATAAGAAGTCCACCTACCACAGCACCGATTACTTGCTTCCATGATTTTATTTTCTTGATTTTAAATTGAGATGCAAGTAATGTAGCTAGTAAAGCCCCAACAATAATACCAATATTAGATACAGAATGTAAATCATTGATAAAGCTACCGCTTAATGCAGCTGCATTACCTTTTTGTTGAAAGTAAAACCATTTTTCAGGTTGTCCACCTATTGCTTGATAAATCCAACCTGCCCAGGTTGCAAATGGAGTGGTTACACCCCATGCTTTGCCGACAGCCGCAAGCATAGCAATATTCAATAACCCTAGAATAACAGCACCAACAGTGTAAGGCCAAGGATCCTTTAAAAACTTTTTATAATAAACATTCTTTTTTATGTCCATGATTTCACCTCCCTGATAATGTAAAAATATAATTACTTAGTTTTTTCTATATAAACTTCCCATTCTCCGTCATCCACTTCTTCAATTTCCACGTTGTGACCTTCTTTTCTTGCCCATTCTGGTATGTTTTTCATAGCACAACTATGATCAATTTCAACTACTAAAACATCGCCAATCTTAATAGTAGCAAGTTTTTTCTGAGTCTTTATTAAAGGTACTGGACAAACTTCCCCTAAACAATCTAATCTTGTTTCTGCCATTTTGTTTTCCTCCTAAAATTATATTTTAATTGATTAATACTTTTATTACTTTATTCTTTTGATTTTCTATTTCCAAACCAATCTGCAAATACAAATAAAGCTAGTAACATACCAAATTGAAACAATAGTGCCAGTGGCCATCCCAAAACATCTGGTAAAAATACGCCTTTCTTAGGCATAAATTGTCTTGACCACCATCCAAAGTCCTTTGCTCCCCATAGTGATCCAACTATGAAAAATACTAAGGCTAGCATCTGCATCATAAAACCTTCTCCTACTCGCATTAGAGTTCCAGAAGCGCATCCTCCAGCAATTACCATACCTATACCAAACATCGTAGCCCCTATTGCAGTATGTATTCCAGCTGGTGAAATATTGCCCGGTACTGGTGATCCTTTTGATGCAGCTGCAAATTGTAGTGCTGCAAATCCAACACTTGCTGTTGCAATTGCTATAATTACCGCTTTTGTAAGAGATGTACTTCCTGTTAAAACAGGATCTCTTAAAGAAGCAGTGAAACAAAACCTAGACCTTTGAAGTGTAAATCCTAATGCTACACCAAATCCCCACATAAGTGCTGATTTTGGAGATCCGCTAGCAATAAAAAAGCCTATGCCTACTATTGCAATAAGTAACCCAACTCCAAAAGGAATTTGATTTACTCTTTTCTTTCTTATCCTTTTTGTTATGGTTGTTTTAATTTCTCCCATATTTTCACCTCCTAAATTTCTTCAGTAATAATATCGTATCTATTCCTATATAACCGAGTCCCTTACTAGTATAACAAAAAACTGTGAAGATTGTATGAAGGATATACTTTTTATGATACCAACGATGCTCCAAATGTCATAAAAACATAAATTATGTAATTTAAAAAGATAAACAATAAATATAGCTCAAGACTATTAAATAAGTCTTGAGCTATATTTGTAGTAATTGTTTTATTATCTTAATGCTATTGCTTTACCATCTTTTCCACCTAATTTACCCCATAAGTAATTATGTTGTGCAACACCATCTGAGAAATCTTTCTTTTTCCAGCTATTTAAGAATGTTAATAATGTTTTTTTATCACTATAATTATTATCATTTACAATTTTAATAACATTATCGCACTCCTCCGTAGTTATTGGTATTTCACCCCACACTTGTCCATCATTTGTTTTTATTTTAGTGTTTATCATTACATGCATTCTAATATATACTCTTTCCTCATCTTTCTTTACATCTTCTATGGCTTGTGCATCTGCTGCCGCTTTTTCGTCCGCTATTACTTTCGCATCTGCAACTGCTTTTGCATCCGCTATTACTTTTGCCTCTGCAGCTGCCTTTTCCTTAGCATAGGCTTCCCTTTCCTTTTTAACTTTCGCTGCTTCCTGCGCAGCCTGCACCGCTGCAATTTTTGCTGCTGCTTTTGCTTGATATACCTTATAACCCACTAATCCGCCTATAATCAATACGATTACAATGCCAAAAATGATTGGACCCTTTTTAGTTCTTCTTGATTCATATCCCCTATTCATCCTTATATATAACCCCTTTCGCTTATGTTATTATTTCCAAGTGTTTAATGATTTTATTTAAAAACCCTAATGCTCCTTAAGTTTATTGAATTTTTTGGTATTCTTAGTACTTTTATTATAATAGGTACATGCACTAATAAATTTGTAATATTACTCCAATTATAACGCAAACCAAAATATATAACAATAACCCCTTCGATATTGATTTATCGAAGGGGTTGTTAATATTGGTGTTAATATGTATTTTTAAAACTTAACATTAAATATATTGGGTAATATCAAATTATAAATCAAATGAGTTACAACAAAAACAAACCCACCAAATAATGCACCTACTACACATCCATTGATACGAATTGCATGAAGATTATTCCCAGCCTTCTGATTTATAAAATCATTTAAAGATTCATCATTCATCTTATTTAATACTTGTTTGACTATATAACCTACATTTTGATACTTAGATCCAATGAATTTAAATACAGACTCCTTAATTAATCCATCTATATTTTTTTTGTGAGCATCGTCAGTTTTAAGTTCATTCCAGCTATTTTCTAACTGAATTTTTATCACATTAACAATAGATACAATATCTTGTTTGCCCAATATGTTTGTTTCAAATTCATTACACTTTTCTATTGGATTATTAGACAAATAAAGTTCTTTATCTGTGATGATTTTTAAAACATCTTTAATTATTTCATTCAAATAGTTCTGTATCGAAATTTCCTGAATTATTTCGATTTTCAATTTCTCAATATCACCTTTAGCTTTATTATTTAGATTAACTTTTTCGAATATCTGTTTAATTTGTTTTATTATTTCAAGTCGTACTATATCCTCTTCATTTTTCAAATTTAAAAGAAGTTTATTACTTTGCTTTAAGATTGATATTGTAACATCTGAAGTACTTATTGCATTTACAGATTTTAAAATACCAATGATTTTTTCCATAACAAGACTATTAGCTTCTTTCTTTAAAAAATCATTAGCAAATTTTTGTAATATCTTCTTTGTACCATCCCGATTTACATACTCAATTACAATGTCTATTATAATATTAAATGCTTCTTTGAATTCCTCACTTTGAATTCCATACGAAATAGCTTTATCTAAATAAACCGATATATCTATTGTTTCAATTTTTTGTTTGATATATTTCTCTAAAAATTTAGCAAATTCTAGTGAATCTACGTTACCTATTTTTTCTATAACGTAGTCTACTAATTTTTCATATAACTCACTTCTTGTACTTATATTCTTTTCAACAAAATCAATTAAACTATCAGCTATATTTATTTCCTCAATTTTACTTCTCAACACTTTTTCACTTAGTAACTCATTTTGAACCATATTAGCTACAGAATTTACTATAATCTCTCTGTTCTTTGATATTATCGCAGTATGAGAGGCCACTATTGGTATCTTCCCAACCAAAAATGGTTCTTCAAATAATGCAGTTATAGCAAACCAATCGGCAATAGAACCAACCAGGGCCGCTTCAATAACAAAACTTAAAAATTCAACCCATCCATTATTCCTAAAATTCATTTTTATAAAGGTGATTATAATAACTAATATTATTAAACCAACAATTGATAAATCCGCTATTTTCTTATTTCTCATCTCTATACTCCTAAACTATACTTGACAATAAATATCAAAATGCCAACTATGCCGCCTACAAGGGATCCATTAATTCGAATCAGCTGTAAGTCATTCCCAACATTTGATTCTATTAACTCAATTAGCATAGTATCTGTATATTTACTAAGATTTTCTTTAACTATTTTGCCGATATTTTTATGTTCATCGTCTATTAGTTTATATAACATATCTTTAAGAAATACATCTACTCTTCTTTGGGTATCCGTATTGTCTTCTAAATTGTTTAACCAATTCTCTATAATAAGAAAAGGTTTATTGTATAAATCCTCATTTTTAAGTATTTTATTACTTGTATTTTCAAAAATCATATTAATGTATTCTTGTGTCTTAGCATTTTCTAAAAGCTCCAATTTCCAATTTTCAATTTTTAACTTTAAATTATTACTATTTTTAAATTCTTCTAGCTTATCATAAATCCATAACTTTAATATTAACCTATCTTTATTGTCATTTTTTTTCATATTACTTAGAAATTTTTTAATTTTATCTTGAATACCAATTGCTAAATTATCATTACTACCCTTAAATTTATCAATGATTTTTTTCCTCATACTTTCCCCTTCATAAGAAGACCGTGTTTCCATTATAAACTTAATAAGTATATTTTTAAAAGCATATGACTTAGAAAATAATATTAATTCATCAAGAATAAAATTATAAACTCTATCCGTGTACTCAGTATTCAAAGAAATTTCTATAATTGAAACGATTATTTTATGTAAATTAGTTTCTCTCAGAATATTTATAGCTAAATTAGAAATATTTTTTTCAATCTCATTGGTATCTATTTTATTTACATTGTCTTCAATCATTAATCTAAGTACATTTTTTATACTTTCAATTTCATTATTATTCTTTACTAATTCTTTATTATTCTTTACTACTTCAACAACGAGTTTTGAGACATCGTATTTACTAAGTATTTTCTTTAAGGTCTCCTTAGATAATAACTCTTCACTTACCATATTAGATAAACCATCAAAAATATTCTGTTTATTTCTTGGGATTGTTTTCTTTAATAATTTATTTATACCCCACCAGTCAGCAAAGCCACCAATCATAGAAGCACAACTCCCACTATAAACCAGGCCTCCTATAAAAAATTTATGAAATGGATAACTAAGTAAATAAATACTTGAAGCTAATATTAAAATTATTGTTGCTTTATAACGATTCACTTTGATAAACCTACTTTCATTAGATCATTTATTATAAGTCTTATTACAATCTTATACAATTTAGAATACCACATATAATTTAGAATACCAAACTTTTAAAAATACAATTTAAGCATTATACATCTTTTTAATTTAATCTTAATAACAACTTAATCTTCCGTTAACATAAATATGATATTATTTATATGTAAAGAAGGGAGAGTGAACAAAATGAAAAAGAAAAAAGAAGTTCTAATTAGTAAAGAAGTTATCGATGAATGTCTTGCTGATTCTATAGAAAAATCAAGCAAATAAGAAACAAGTCTAACATTAAAAATGTAAGACTTGTTTTTTATTTGCCCTTTAATTTTATTTTTTCTTGTTTTTTCTCTCGACAATCCTTTCATCATATAACCTTTTTGCTTCTTGAAAAACTTCATCATCTATCCTATATTTACCCATCCTTACAAGTACCTCAATTAAAACTTCTTCTGGCATCGCTTTAATCATTAGGTTCCTCCTTTGTTATTTTAGTTCTGTTTTAATAATTATAATAGTCTATTGTAAAGAGTATGTTATAACTTTGTTCAGAGTTAGTTAAGAATAAATAGATTTCATACTCAGAATTTAAAACAAAATTTTCTGAAAAAAATTAGTGCACAACCGTAATTTAGAATCAATTCCTTAAATCTCAAATCAGTTAATCAATATAATTAATATCATTATTAATTATATTGATTATTTTTAATATTAATATTAAATTAATTAATTTTACTATTGTTTTATTTGGAAATGTATATTATAATAAAAGTATAGAGAAAGAGAGGATGATTATGAGTTATAAAGTGATAAGTAAATGTCCTATATGTAGTTCAAAACTAAAAGTTATGAAACTTAGATGCACTAAATGTGGTACTGTCATTGAAAATGACTTTGAGTTTTCTAAGTTTGAATACTTAGAAGAAGAACACCTTAATTTTATGGAAGTTTTTTTAAAGTGTAGAGGTAATATTAAAGATGTTGAAAAAGAACTTGGTATTTCCTACCCCACTGTAAGGGCTAAGCTAGATGATGTTGTTGCGGCACTTGGGTACACTCAAGTAAAAAAAGCTACTATTGCTAGCAATGAAATACTTGATTTGCTTGAAAAAGGCGAAATATCACCAGAGCAGGCTGTAGAAATGCTTAAGAATAATTAAAACATGAAAGGATGGATTATTAAATGAAAGAAGAAGTTAAAAGAATTTTAAAAATGGTTGAAGAGGGTAAAATCGATGTAGACAAGGCAAGCGAACTCATTGATGCTCTTAGTAACTCTGCTATTACGGCGCCAGCTGCATCATCAAAAAATCTAGACAAGATGCTAAAAATCAGAGTTTTTTCAGCTACAAAAGACACTGTAAATGTGAACGTACCTGTTAAATTTTTAAAGGCTATAGGAAATGCTGTTAATAACATTAAGATACCTGGTGTTTCAGATGAAAATGGAATAGATGTACAAATGATTATGGAAGCTATTGATTCTGGTCTTGAAGGAAAAATAGTTGATGTAAAAAGCAGCAACGGAGACATAGTTGAAGTCTCTATAGAATAAATATTTTGTTAACGGGTAGCATTTGCATGCTTATGTTGCCCTACATAATAATGAAAGGGAGACTATAAGTTGAAGATATATATAAAGCTTAGCAGTGGAAGACGCTTTAAAATACCAGCCCCTATTGGCCTTGTAAAAGCAGCCCTTAGCTTTGGAGGTTTCGGATTATCAATTTCCAGAAAATATATTTCCCAGGAGCAAAGACAATATGTTGATTGTATTGATTTCAAAGAACTAAGACGCAGTATGGATGTATTAAGAGATTATAAAGGGCTAAAAATGGTGGAAGTTAAGACTGAAGATGGAACAGAGGTAATCATAGTTATATAAGGAGAATCTAAATGAAGAACAAGATTAAAATTATTAGTTCCATGTTTATCTTTGGGAGCATAGGAATTTTTGTAAGGAATATAAACCTGCCCTCCATAGAAATTGCTTTTCTAAGAGCTGTGATTGGTAGCTTATTTTTACTTTGCGCTGGTTTAATAATGAAACAAAAAATATCTGTTAAATTAATAAAAGAAAATATATTAATTCTTACGCTGTCTGGTGTTGCTATAGGCTTTAACTGGGTTCTTTTATTTCAGGCATACAAATACACCACTATCTCAAACTCAACTTTAAGCTACTACTTTGCTCCTATATTTGTACTAATGCTAGCTCCTATAATTCTTAAAGAGAAACTGACAATTATAAAAATCCTATGTGTTATTGTTGCAATGTCAGGACTATTTTTAATTGTCAGTACGGGAAGCACTAATATAACTGGATCTTACAATCATATAATTGGAATAATGTATGGACTTAGCGCAGCTGTTTTATATGCTAGTATAATTTTAATGAATAAGTTTATTAAAAATTTATCTGGCTTTGAATCAACTCTTATCCAGCTATCCATAGCTGCATTGGTACTTTTACCAATCATCATTTATAGGGGTAATATTCATGTAAGTAAAATAAGTTCTATAGCCTGGATCTTTATATTGATAGTAGGTATCCTTCACACAGGAATTGCTTACCTAATGTATTTTTCTTCAATAAAGCAGCTCAAGGGACAGTCAATAGCCATTTTAAGTTATATTGACCCGATATCTGCGGTAATTTTAGCTTCGATTTTTTTAGGAGAATCTATAACTTTAGTTAAAATAATTGGAGGACTGCTTATCCTAGGTTCTACATTTATAAGTGAGATCTTAGAAACTAAATTTACAAATTATCCAATTGAATTATAACCTTAATTTATATTTCATTAAAAAAATAAACAAATAAAAACAAGTCCAACATTACAATGTAAGGCTTGTTTTTTTATTTACCCTTAACTTAAAAATATTACTTCCTTACAGTTCTTGCATACTAAAATCAAAGTATCATCATCACATTTTTTAAATTCATACTTTTCAATTGACTTATCAGTCTTTATATCTTCTACATTACCACATTTACAAAGTAATTTCATCTTGCTCCTCCTAATAAGTTGCTTGTTTTTCTTATTATACCATAAAATGTAAACATTTACCATAGTTATATTTAATTTGGAGGGACTTATAATATTGTTATTAGAACACTTATATACTCATTTTTTTGATTCACACACCTAAGTAGCCTAGAAAACTGTAAGTAAAAGACATAGCCATCACCTCTATTTAGAAGTATTGGTCATGTCTGTGTGTTTTAAACCTAGTTTGAGATATACATAATTATATGCAAGTTTTGCTTTAACTAAAGTAAATCTGGTAGGTCCTCAACTTTAATTTTACAAGGACTTTCTAAGCTGTTTCCAACTTTTACAACATTAGTTAATTCCTTTTCTGAATTTCCATTTACAATACCTTTATAGGCAATTATAAAATGAGTAATACCACTTTCTATATCAGGCATAGTGATTTCATAACTACCTTCTGATTTACTTGGAACTGCTATATTTGAAATATAAATTGGCTGTCCTTCTCCTACTATTTTATACAATTTAAAATCGGAAATTGTATATCCGGCATCAGTTTTAATTTTAATCTTAGAATTTTTCATTGATGTTATAAACTCTACGCCAAAGCTTCCACTAAAACCTTCTGCTATTACGTACTCTGATTTTATTTCATTAAATGCTCCATTTATGAACATTCCATGTTTTATAATAGCAGTTTTATCTATATTATTCACTGTTGCAGTAGCAGTTCCTTTGTTTCCTGTTTTATCAGAAAACTCAAAGATAAATTCACCATTTTCTGTAAACTGTTTAGTTGCTGACCCGTTATTATTAGTTATAGTTACATCGGGTTCATCAAATGTTACTGTTGCAATCACATTTTTATTTATTATTACCGCAGGGTCATAACTTTCAGTCTCAGTTGCAATTGGATCGATAGCATAACTAACTGTACCTATTGGAGGTAAGTTATCTCCTGGAGATGCTGAACCAATATTCCCCGATATTTCTCTAGCTTTCACTAAAAAGTTTTTTCCTTGAAAATTATCTGGTATCTGTATATCACTCAAGTGATTTATTACAGCCGTCGAAACTGTTATTTTTTCATCAGCTGTAATTATACCATTTGAATTCAAATCATATTCTAACCATACTAAATTCACATTTTCAAAGGCAGTTTTAGTCTCATTCGAATAAAAGTTTGCATCTATTTTTTTATTGCTAAAAGTATAATTTGAAACAATAAAAGGTGATTTTACATCCACAGATTGATTTAATGTCAATTTAGTAATGTTATTATAGGAATTTGTTATTTCTACTTCAATTGTATTCTCCGCAGTTAAATTAACATTCAATGATTTATAACTACCCGTACCTGTACTTTGGTTTGTCGCTATTTGATTAGTATTCACTTTAATTGAATTAATTGTAGCGTTTGGCTCAGCTGAGAAAGTTACATTTCCTGGTCTTATATTGTTTTTCTGTTCTACATCTGGTAATTCAACACTTGACACTGCAACTAGCGAAACTGTCTCAGTTACAGTCTTGCTATTTGAATCTGTAGCTTTTATATATAGGCTGGTATTTCCAGTTAATTCACTTTTATTAAAATCATGTGTAAGGCTTTGATCAGTGGTTAATGCTAATGTATTTACACTTTCCCACAATTTCGTCTGAACACCACCTTTAACGCTACCTTCTTCTAATTTAATAATCTTATTAGTAGAAACAGTCTTAGATGTAACTGTCAATGTGTATACCTCTGGCTGTCCATCCTTTGGAATTAATGTAGCAACAATATCTGGTGGTGTTGTTGCAGAAATAACGATATTTGTTTCTGGAAAATACTTTTTAGTTTGCTCATTATTTATATCTTTATATGATATAAATGAAGATTGATTTTGTCCTAAATTATAATTTCCGGCCGTGGTTCCTGATAAGTTTCCAATTAAAAAAGAAGGATCTGATATTGGCTTATATACTTTCCCTGTAGGGTCTAATTTGTAACTAATACTATTTAAAACCCCAGTTACCTTCTGACCAGCCATAGTGAAACCCGTTGGTACAGTTGCTTGTTGAAGATTTATTCCTGATGGAAAAGTTTCCTCAAACTGCATACCACTTATGGTAAAATCACTTTCAATTTGACCTGCAATACTTGTATATACGCTATCCATATCAGATTGAGATAAAGCTGTTTTATATTCTCCTCCGGCACGACCTGCAATTTGAGAAAGCTTACTGACATCTGCACCATCACTAAATGCAATCATAATCGGTTTAATATTTAAAGTTGTATTGTTTTTAATGATATCAGACATTGTTAATGCATAGTTTAAAGAAGAACCATTATAGTCGTCTGTACCATTATTAACATACGGATCATATACTGCATTAGTCTGTTTGGTATTATAGTCAACACCCCCATTTGAATTCCAAGGTTGTTTGTTATTGCCATATGACGTATTGTAGCTAAAAGCGGTAGGCATACCATCAGTCATCAATATAATATACTTTTTCCTGCTTGTATTCCCTACATTATTTAATAAATGATATGCAATTCTTAATCCGTCTCCAATATTAGTTCCTCCGTTGGGTGTAAAAACATTACTGGCATTAATTTTAGAATGCAAATTATTATATTGATTATTATCTCCTAAATTAGCGAATATTACGGGTGTTCCTGTATCTTTTAATTCTACATTTTCCGCAATTGATCCGAATTTTACCAACGCAACATTAATATTACTATTGCCTTCAAACTTGCTTATAAAACTATCAGCTGTATCCTTTGCAACTTTAATTTTTGAATCACTACCATTGTCACCTAATTTATCCTTCATACTACCAGAAGTATCCATTACCAGTACAATATCACTTCCCTTTTTATAAGAAGGATCAATGTCCTCTACAGGAATATCTTGGGGCTGGATATTATATGCTAGATTAAATTTATCATTTACTTTGATATTAGTTTTATCAACAGTTCTTCCCAAATTAATTGCAGCTGTTGGATTTGCAATAGTGACGTCTACAGCAGAAAATAATTTCTTTGCATCTGTATTATCAATATCTTTATAAGTAATAAAAGAATTACTTATACCACTGGCATCCTTACTTAAAGGAAACACCCCAGTTTTTGTTGCTTTTACTTTTATTTGAAAAGTTACAGGATCAGCTTTATAGTTATTTGTGCCTGTAATAATTTTATAAGGTATATTAGCCAAGTCCCCTGTTATTGTTTGTCCTGAAACCGTAAATCCTGCCGGCACTTCTTTTATTTCGATTCCTGCCGGTAGGGTTTCTTGAAATTTTATTGAATTAACAGGCAATTCGTTTTGTATTTGGTTTGCTAATTGAGTATAAACAGTATCGATATCTGTGGCGGTTTGTGCAAATGAACAAGTGCCTTTTGCTTTAGCTGCTATTTCTTTAAGAGTATTTGTTCCATATGTGCTTAGAGTGCATCCAATCATAAAAGAATTAATGTTAGAAGTATTGTCAGCTATCATTGTAGCTATAGAATCTGCATAATTTAACCCTCTTGTTGCATCATCTTTACTATTTGTATTATAACCCGATTCAATATCTGATGTTACTAAATCCGAAGTGTGAGAAGTATAACTATAAAAAGTTGGTTCACCATCCGTAAGTAGTAGAATGTATTTTTTAGCATTAATATCAGATGATTCCTTTAACATGTAATATGCCAACCTTAAACCATCACCCGTATTTGTACCACCATCAGCTTTAAATTTATTTATGCTATCTTTAAGCGTTGGAAAAGAATCTTTACCTACGAGTATGCTCTTTTTATCAGCACGGCTAGAATATTGAACTAATCCTATTTTCACCTTGCTATCAGTATTAAACTTATCAATAAATCTATTGGCAGCTGCCTTAGCTACCTGTAGTCTACTATCGTTACCTTGCAAATCAGTATCCATACTCCCTGATGTGTCTATAACTAATGCAATTTCTTTGCTCTGTGTACTAGGAACTACAGTGACAGTCCCTGGCTGAATAGAATAATTTAAAGTAATTTCATCATTCACTTTTGCACTTGTAATATTAGCTGTTTTGGTTAGTGTAATAGGTGCTTTAATTATAGTTCCAGCATCTGCCCGACTTCTAAATGCAAAAATTTGAGTTAACATGAATATAAGTAAAATTACGAAACATATTACCCTTTTCCTACTTCTTTTATTTTTATCTTTATTCATTGTACACCCTCCATTTGTATCAATTTGTCTTTTATACACTTTTTTATACTCTAATTTTTGTTTCTGAAATAAATATTATTAGTAATATTATAAGTAGTTTTTTCATCCTCACCTATTAGTTCAATTTGAATAGTAATTCCAGAACATTCTTGAAATGACTTACCATCTATTGGCATAATCTTAACATAACTAACGTCGCTACATAATGTTTTTTCTAAACTTCCCTTTTTGTAAAAAAAATTCTTACCAACAACACTATAATTACAAGTGTCATCTGGTTGAATAGGATCAGATTTTTCACCTAAAAAAGTTATTCCTAGCTCTCCTAATCTCTGTGAAGTATCTGTATTTCCTAAGTTTACACTATCTATATCCTCTGCATTCCCTGCCATTATTTCATTTATATTAGAAATACCCGAGGCCTCCATAGCGCTCTTAGAAAAATAATCCATTGATTGCTGCATATCCATCTGAAGCTGCGATCTTATTACTGTACTATTTAAAGCCTTCTCATGAGTAAAAAAAAACTGAAAAAATATTGCTGAAAAAATAGCTCCTAAGGCTAATGCTAATATTAATTCTAGTACTGTAAATCCCTTTATTTTTTTTCTTACATTATACATCGCGTCACCTCTAGTTTTACACTTTAATTATTAACTCTCCAATTGCTTAATTTAACCACTCCACCATCAATTCCGTTACTTGCTGCGTTTGCATTTCCGCCAACTGTTGCAGCTACTTCAACGATTTGAGTATTCATACCCTTTATTATATTAAAAACTTTCGAATATGTGTTTGTATAATCCCTAGCTATAGTTTTTAACACATAGTTATCATCATATGTAAGTGTTTTGAGACCGTCGTTAATAGTTGTTAAATCTCCGCCTGCAATTATGGTTCCTGTAAAATCTACTTCACCTGATAGAGTAACATCTCCGGATGTAATTATGATTCCGTGTGGATCGCCTTCCATTGTACTTAAATCAACAACTTCATCTTTAACTGGATCTGATATATAAGTGGAATTCTTGCCAAGTATAACCACATTTTTATTTTCAGCTCTAACTTCTACTTCACTATTAGCTTTATCAACGCTATTACTATTGTCAACATTACTTAAAGTCACCTGTGCTATTTTATCTACCAGATAACCCTTCTCATCTCTCTTTGCTATCCAATCTCCATCAAATACAGCCTTATTTACTTTTCCTGTTAAATAATCATCATTTAACATTTTAGCTTCATCTGCTAACTTTGGCACCCCTACATTAGTTATATCTCCCATTTCATATACTAATCTTGCAAAAACATTTTGTTTAGATTCTATTACATCAGTTTTACTAATATCAATAGATTTTGTAATAATACCTCCGTTAGATAAAGCTACTCCAGCACTAAATATAACATTGTCAATAGTGATTTCAGCTGATTTTAACTCTGAAAGTTTCTTCTCATAAATCTTTCTAAAATATTCTGATTTATGTGCTCCCGTCAATTTATCAGTAGACTCTTTGAAACTATCAACTAATTGCAATGGTGCATTATAAACAAAATCAACTTTATCTTCATCATATGCATTAGACCCATCGCTTACCGTTCCTGTGGATTTAGGTATTGGGATAGTATAAGCTCTATAATTCCCCTTTACTGCCACTGATTCTCCAGTTTGATAAGGTGTACTCGTATTAATGTATGCAGTTCCATTTATTATGGCATCTCCTATATTAATTGAAGATCCATCTTTTGTTCCTATATCATCTGTATTCACTATGATACTGCTAGACGAGTTATAATCTTTATCCACGGTTCTTTCGCCACCGATATCATTAATTCCATAATATTTATCTATATTTATATGAGATTTGGTTGCATATAATGCTAAATCATTACTAGTATAAACGCTCCCTTTGCTACTGCTTTTGTCATTGACAGTTAATGTGCAATCAGAAGAAGCCGTTTCAACTGAGCTACCACTCTTGCCAATGTATACATTTCCTGCATAAATATTGCCTGCTACAATAACCTCTTTGTTTTGACCACTTATATTAAAGCTATTTGATGTTACCACATTCTTATTAAATATAGCTTTTATTGTATTAGTATCATCTGAACCAATTGAAATACCACCATTATACTTTGTATATACCTTCTCATCAGTAACCTCAGGAGGTTTACCCATCACAAATATATCGCCATCCACCGTTATATCGGAATTTATATGCATATCTCCATCAATAGAAATCGCATTTTTCCAAACAGGATTTATAGCTATTTCTTGCTTTTTAGTTTCTACAAAATACGAATTTTGATATTCAGGTATACCTATAGCAATATCTGCCTGCACTGTTTTTTTATTTGATGTTTGACCACTTATTGGAGTAGTAGCAAACTGCGAAGTAATATTAAGCACCCATTTATTAGCTATAACTGGAGATGATTTTGCTAAATTCAATTTAACTGTAATAATTGGTGGATTAGTTGCATCAATTATATTATTAATTGATATTGCATTGCCATCTAAATCAACACAGCTACCATTTTTAAGATATTCATTTGGAGAAGTTATATTGTTTAAAATATAGCTTGAAATGCTTTCTCTATAAGATTCTTTAAATATACTATTAAGCTTTAGTTTTAATGCATCTGTATCTAATGAACCATCAAAGGTTTTCATATAATCATTTACAGCTTTATTGCCTTTGAGTGTGCCTTGAGAAGTAACCTTTTTCATTATTCCATATACTGCATTTATTCCTGAATCTGAGGCATATAAACTTTGAACTTTTTTACTAGCAGTTATTCTTGCATTATAATCATACACAGTAAGAGATAATATTGATATACCAGAAATAGAAAGCACCGCAAATATAAGCACTACTGCAATTAACGAAGATCCCTTTTTACTTTTCAACCCCATATATACTCCTCCCTATGTCCCTATACTTACTGATGTTTTTGTACTATATACCTTTACTTTATTAGAATCTACCACTTTGTAAATTTCTACGCTAATTTCATATATTCCATTATCATTTCCATCAACTGGTTCACATTCATACAATATAATACTTCCCTTTGAGTTTGTATAACTATTAACTTTACTATTACCCTCTTTAAAAGTATATATTGATAAAGGGGTTGTGGCACTGTTTTCAGAATGTATTTCATGTGGACCATAATTAGGTGAATAACTTATTTTAATATTATCAATAAGATTGTCTTTAGAACTATCCTTTGGTTTATATGTACCTAAAACAACATTTGTATTATTATTCTTAAGTTCTATTGTATTATTATGATTATTACATATTTTCAAATCATCGGTAAGATTATAGCTCACGTCTCCAGTAATATCTGCTGCACTAGTTCCTGACACTGTAATAGAATTAATATCCATTAGAATGCTAAGATCATATTTAGTCGCATCATCTGTTGTTGAAACACTTTCGTATGATAACTTTCTCTCAAAAGTTACATTAGCCTTAAACCCATTTCCAACGTCTTCATCTAAAGCTAAATAGCCTATACTAGGATCTATCAGTTTAGTAAAGTCTAATTCATGTGTGGCATCGGTTTTAATAGTGATGTTGGTAAGCGCCGCTGTATTATTAGCTCTTACCAGTTCTATAATCTGTTGCGCAGAAGATACCGCATACTGCTTATTTTCTCCTTTTTTATTGTTTGATATAGAAGATATAACCATCATACTTAGGGGTATAGTAACAATACTAAATATTGCTATGCTTATGAGGACTTCAATTAAAGTAGTACCTTTTTTCTTATTAGATCTCCTCCTCATAATTTAAGCCCCCTATTGATTCTTGATATTAACTGCACTTCCATCACCTTTAACTGAAACCCTTGGTTTAACACCGTCATCATTAGATACATAGATATTTACTACTCTTGAGGTTTTATTTATGACACTTACATTTACTCCTACTTTGTCTGTATCAGAAAGCCTTTTATTTGAAAATATTACAGTGGATATATCCTTATTAGATGGAATAAATTCTACACCATTACCACTATATTGCTGAGGATATGAACTGTTTCCAATTTTGTACTTATAGTAAAACTTTCCACCAGATTCAACGAAAACTATCTCTACAGCCTCAACACTATTTTCATCAGCATAAACGTAAGATTTTCTCTCTGTATCATTATAATTACCTAACATAATTGCTGGTAAATCAGAATTTACAGATCTTACCGACATTGCAAAGTCTTTAACATCTTCTTTGGGTTTACTAGCATCCTCAATAGTTGTGCTCACAGTATTATTCCTTGCACCAAGAGTAACAAATGGGTTCTTCTTGCCATAAGTATTATTGTAATCCCACTTGAAATAATCAGCATCCATACCAGCGAATTTAGGCACTGAATAAAACTCTAAATTTGCTGTACCACTAAGTTCACCTGTACTACTTCCACTTAAGGCCAAATTAGATAATATTATTTTTTTACTATTATTCTCTATGTTTTTAATAAATCCGGTAATATTGTCATAAGAACCTTTAAATGATAATGATGCTAGTATATATTGAGTACTACCTTTTATTTCTTTTTTATAATTACTTACAGTTGTTTTATCACCATCATTACTTCCAGAAAGAACCATGGTATTATATTGATCTATAATAGTTTGCAAAGCTTTTGACGTATCACCAGATGTGCTAGTCGTTCCACTTGTAGTTGTTTTATTTTGGGTATCTGCCGCCTTAGCCTCTGTAAAAGTAAATGCGCCTTCTACATTTGATTTTTTTAATAAAGCATCTAATTCTATTATTAATCTCTCTTGCTGAATAACAGGATAAATACTACTAGTTTTCTCTTGTATCTCAGAATTAAGAATCTTTACATCTTTTTCTCTTTTTGCTGATGTAGAAATACTTAGTTTAATGTCTTGAAGTTTATCATCATATTTCTTTTCATCAGCTTTTAAGGCTTGAATTTTTATATTTTCTTTTACATGTATAAATTTATAATACCCACCTACTACTAGCAATGTGAGTAAAATAATCATTAAAGTTTTTTCAGATCTACTCATTTTCATTTAACATCAACACCCTTTAACATGCATTTAACCAAAAATCCATAACCTTTTGTTGAATCTCCACTAATTCCACTTACATCTGCAGTTGTAATAGTATCAAGTTTCAGTAGATTCCTCTCCATTTCTGCAATACTTACTCTATTCGAGGCTGTACATTGAAGGTCAACAGAACCAGAAGTCATTGAAATCGAAGTAATAGTTACTTCTTGAGGCAATGTAGAAAATAAAGTTTTCATAATGTCACTGCTGCCCATTTCCTTACTTGTTATACTATTAATTGTAGCAGTAACACCTTGATTGTATTTATTAAACAATTCATATTTTTTCAATGTTAAATTAGCCTTTTTATACTGCTCTTGCAAAGCAGCATTATTTATTTCTACTTTCAATTTTTCTATTTTATTATTTAGTATTATTTTATTTGCAAAAAACCATACAGTAGTACCTACTAAATAAATGAATATTAAAACAGCAAGTATGTACAAACTAATATTTGTTTTTTTAGATTCCTTATTGGATTCTATATACGGTAAAAAAAAGTTCAAATCTCTCATATTATTCACCTGCCTAAAATCTTATTATAGCTCCAATAGCATTTAGATAATGATCTATATCTTCACTATTTATATCTTTGTTAAATACCACATTATTCAACTTATCAATATGCTTCACAGGAATGCTAAATTTAGCTTCCATATATTCCTCAAGTCCTTTAAGTCTAGAGCTTCCACCATGTATAAACATTTTGCTGATATTATTACCAACTTTTTTATTTTTGAAGAATTGAATGATACGTCCAAGTTCTTCCATCCATTCTTCTACATCTGCCCTAATTAAACTTGTCATTTCGCTCTTTTCATAGTTCATAAGGTCACATTGCTCTATTTTTTCAGTTTCCGCTTTGATGACACTCATATTAAATGCCTTAGCAATATTTATATCAATTTGTTTTCCACCAGATTTTATTATTCTAGCAAACTCTAGATTGTGATTAGTATATATATTAGCTTCAAGAGACTCCGCTCCCATATCAATCACGGCTATAGTTTCCTGAGAATTATTTTCATTTTCAATATTTATATCTCCATGTAATATTAATTTCTTTATAGTATTATAATTAACATCCAAGGCATTAGGTTTTAACTTTGCTGTCTTTAAAAGTTCCATATAATTTTTCGCCAATTTATTAGGATATATAACTGCTAAAATTCTTAACTTTTCTATTCCCTCCACACTAATTTTATCTAAAATACTAAATTGTACAATAAAGTCATCCATATTAATGGGCAAGTAATGTTGAAGCTCAAATTTAACTAAAGTTTCTAATTCATCTTCATTTGCATTTGGTACAATTATTTCTCTATTTATTATAGTAGTACTGTTTCCTGTAACATTGGCACTTTTAACTTTAACATTATTATTACTTAAAAATGTTTCAATTTCTTTAGGCAAAACTGTTATGTTTTTAAGACTATCCTCACTAGAATTGTCAGAGGAAGATTTAAACATAAAAGCTTTTTCAATAATTATTTTATTCTTAGTGCACTTTCCAACTACTACCTTAATGTTCTGGGTACCTATATCCAAAGAAATAACTTTCTTATTAATAAGAGGTTTCTTTGGCTTTAAATCAATAGTTACTTTTTTTTGCTTTTTTAATGAAGATATATCGGATGTTAGTAGTTTTTTTATGTCTAGCTTTTTTAGTTTTTCTATTGTAATCACCTCTTGTAATTTATGAATTAAAATACAAGGAAAATATAAAAGAATTTAATCATTTTATATTTTCCTAGTATAAAAATTATTGTTAAGGAACAGTAATCTCACCATTAGAAGCCATATTAATAACAAATGTTGCTACAGATTGCGGAGCCTTAACATCATGTAGTGCCTCTAATATCACTTTACTTTCACCCGTAGCAGACGCAGTAGGCGTAACCGCAGCAGCAACCGAGCCAACAAAAGTTGATCCACTAGCAAATCCAGTTATAGCTTTAGTCGTAGGATCAAATGTTAATGTTGCTGTTTTATCAATACCAGTAACAATTGTTTCATCTGAAACTAGCATTAATATAGTTCTCTTTATAGTTTCCTTACTTGCAGTATCTGCCTTAACCTTTGAGTTATTCCTAACCGCAGTAAAATTCGGTATAGCAATCGCTGCTATAATTGCCATAATTGCTAAAACTATGATAAGTTCTATAAGTGTAAATGCCTTCTTCTTTTTCTTAATTATTTTGTTCATTTTTATTCCCCCTAAATTTTTTTTATTATTTTATTGATTGCCATTATAGCACTCAATTAACAATCCATTTAATATTAATTAACCGTACTATACATACTAAACATAGGTTGTACAATACCTAACATCATAACTCCAATTAATAAACCCATAATTACAATCATTAAAGGCTCTAATAATGAGGTAAAAGTTTGAATTTGTGCTTCTAGTTCCTCATCATAAAAATCTGCAGTTTTGCTTAGTATATCGTCTAGAGAACCAGACTCTTCACCAATAGTAATCATAGATATTAGCATTGGTGGAAACAATTTAGTTTGCTTTATTGAATCTGCAAGTCCATTACCTTTAATAACTTCATCCCTGGCTTTTATTAATTTAGTTTGTACTATTCTATTTCCTACAACCTCTGATACAATGGTTAAACCTTCAATTAAGGATACCCCACTAAAAAGTACTGTAGACAAGGTTCTCGTAAATCTAGATATAATTATTTTTTCATTAAGCCCTTTTAAAATCGGCAATTTAAGCCTTAATTTATGTGATAGCAGTATGCCACCTTCGCTTTTCAGAAAAAATCTAATTCCAAAAATAGCCAATGCAAGTATAAGTAGAATTAAAGCAAAATTTTCTGTGAGTCCAGAGCTCATTGCAAGCATTATTTTAGTGGATGTTGGTAGCACTACTCCACTACTGGCAAACATAGTAACAAATATAGGCATTACAGTGGTAAGTATTACTACACCTGCAAGCACTGCAACTGTTCCTATTACCGCTGGGTATATCATAGCTCCACTAATCTTGTGATTAATCTTATTTTCTTTTTCAAAATGATTGCACATCCTTAGCATAATGGTATCAAGATTACCTGTAACTTCTCCTGCTGCTACCATGCTAATTAGTAAATCGGGAAATATTTTTTTCTGCGCCTCCATAGCTTCTGAGAGCGTTGAACCTTTTCTTACCTCATCGTGGACTTTACTTAAGGCTTCTCTAAGTTTTTTGCTTGTCATCTGCTGGGACAATACCTCTAAGCAATTATTTATTGTAGCTCCTGCATTGAGCATAGTGTAAAACTGGCGGCAAAATATTGATATATCTTTAGTCTTTACTTTTTCAAGAAAACTGAAATCAACTTTTATGCCTTCTGGCACCTCTTCTACTAAAAGCGGGTAAT